>OHAG01000101.1_pt1 | contig 74192 bp, 64 predicted proteins | sample 1577081 | NCBI WGS metagenome assembly OHAG01 (sample SAMEA3541513, study PRJEB24748) | human gut metagenome | biome: human gut; feature: human-associated habitat; material: faeces | place: China | collected 2012
GAGCCAATCTGATGAATGGGCGGTATCCGGAGCTGAAGACATTTGGGGGCATTACCCTGAATGAATGGATGGGCGGATTCAATGTAAAGGCCGTAGATGCCATGTTTCAGGTTGGAGGTAAATTTGTCTGGCTGCCCACTCTTTCATCTCGGTATGAGAGAGAATTGCTGGGAAGGCAGGGAGGTATTTCCTGTCTGGATGAACAGGAAAATGTTGTATCAGAGTTGGTGGATATCTTGAAATTGATTGCTGAGGCAGATGGAATCCTGGCTACTGGGCATGTTTCCTATCTGGAGAAAAAACGAGTTATTGAAAAAGCTAAGGAAGTCGGGGTCAACCGCATCATCATCAATCATCCGGAACTGTATCGGACTCGTCTGACCATAGAACAACAAAAAGAGCTTTTGCCTTATGGTGTTTATTTTGAACGGAATTATTGCGGTACAGAACGGCCGCTGAATCCCCGATGGATCAAACATATGCCTTTGGCACTAGAAAACATCCGGGTTCTGGGTGCTGAGTCCACCATCTTGGGTACGGATGTGGGGTTAATGAACAGCCCTATCTGGAGTGAAGCATATTTGGAATGTATGAATTACCTGGCAGATCATGGTATCAGCCAGTCTGAATTGGATTTGATGACCAAAGTCAACGGAGCCAAGATCCTAGGCCTTGAAAACGATGGATTGCAGGAAAAAAGGGAAAAGAGGGGTAAGAGGAGATGAGCGTGGATAAAGCTGTCATCAACGGAACCATTATCGATCCTGTGAAAAAGACAGAACGAATGGGAACGATACTCCTGGACGGTAGTAAAATTGCCGAAGTGGATTATGGCGGTCACATCCCTGCGGCAAAAGAAATCATTGATGCGGCTGGCTGTATTGTCACGCCTGGTTTGATTGACAGTCACCTCCATTTGTTTTATGGAGGGACGGAGAATGGCATACTGCCGGATTTAACACTGCTGCCCATGGGCGTGACAGCCGCCGTGGATCAAGGAAGTTCCGGATCGGCTACTTTTCAGGCTTTTTATGATTCCATCTTGTCACGGAGTTTGATGAATTTATTTGCTACAGTAAATCTTTCTACCCAAGGATTGATTACCAGTCGGTATCCAGAAGATTTAGAACCCGGTCATACGGATATATCTCGGTTAAAGGACTTATTTGCGAAATATCCAAAGATTTTAAAGGGTATTAAACTTCGGATCAGTCAGGAAGTAGTGGGAAAACTAGGTATGAAACCTTTGGAAAAAGCCCTGGAGGCTGCGGAGCCAATCGGGACAAGGATTGTGGTTCATACAACCAACCCACCGATTCCGGTCAATCAATTGCTGCAGTACTTTCGCAAAGATGATATCTATACCCATGTGTTCGCCCAGCGCGGTTACAGTATCCTGACTGATACCGGAACCCTTGAACCGGAAGTCTATGATGCGCGGAAGAGGGGAGTGATTTTTGATGCTGCAGATGCCCGTGTCCACTATGCTTTTCCGGTTATACGCCAGGCTCTCCGAGAAGGATTCCTACCGGATACCATTAGCACAGATTTGGTTCAGGGCAGCTGTTTTCAACCTGGAGTTTTCGGTTTGCCACGGGTATTGAGTAAATATGTGGCGTTGGGGATGTCTTTAGCTGAAGTTATCCGCGCGGTAACGTATCGGGCAGCGCAGGTATTGGGAGAAGAAAATCGTCTGGGGACCTTAAATCCTGGGACTGAGGGAGATATCGCAATCTTCAAATGGAAAACAGGTGAATTTCAGATGCAGGACAGACTGGGGAACTTGTTGGAAATACCCCGGATGCTGGTCCCACAATGCACTATTTTAAAAGGACAAGTCGTTTATCGCCAAATTGATTTTTAAGGAGAAAAATTATGAACACTATAAAAGTCGTCTTTGCAGATCTTGCTACATTGAGTCTGCTGCTCCTCATTGGTATGATTATCCGAAAAAAAGTTAAATGTATCCAGAACCTGTATCTTCCGGTCTCATTGATTGGCGGGTTTGTGGGCCTGCTATTGGGCCCGCAGATCTTAGGGCAATTTGCGGGGATTTCTTTGCCGTTAGGCAAAACCGTTAGCCAGTGGCCTGGTATTTTGGTGAATGTAGTCCTTGGACTTTCCTTTTTTGGTACCCAATCTTCTAAAAATTTTGGACGGATTGCTTTGTCTGCGGTCAATCAAGGTGGTCTGGTCCATCAGACGCAGGTCTGCGTTGGCTTGGGATTGACCATGCTGTTGATGCAATTTTATCCCAATTTGCCGCTGGCCTTTGGATTGACTCCTGTCTATGGATTCCATGGGGGCCATGGAACCGCCAATGCTGCTGGAGCAGCATTATTAGAAGCTGGCTGGGCTGACGGCCTTGCAGTGGCCAATACCATGGCTACGGCGGGGCTGATTTCCGGCATTGTAGTAGGAATGATCATTATCAACCTTGGAGTCCGCAGGGGCTATGCCGAGAAGGTTTCCAAACCTCAGGATGTACCAACAGATATCAAAGAGGGAATAGTGCCTGTAGAAAAACGCAAACCCATTGGAAAAGGCGTTACCTATAACGATGCCTTGGATCCATTGGCTCTTCAGATGGCGTTTGTGGGAATTATCCTGGGAATGGCTAATATTCTTTCTCGAAGCCTCTCCTGGGTACATCCTTTGCTGAAACAAATCCCTTTGTTTGCTTGTGCCATGATTTGTGGAGCCTTGCTTTCACAGATTCTTAAGCGTTTAGGGTTAGCAGACTATATTGATCGTCCTACTATCAGCCGGATTGCTGGCGTAGCTCTTGATTTTCTGGTTTGCTCTGCCATAGCTACTCTTTCTTTAAAAGTTTTTGCTTTATACATGATTCCGCTGCTGGTGGTAATTATTACCATGATTATTATTAATGTCCCGGCTAATTTTTATTTTGGATATAAGATGTTTGATGTGGATTGGTTTGAAAGGACTATGGGAGCCTATGGGCTGGAAAGTGGAGTTCTGGCTACCGGTTTGATGCTGCTTCGGGTTGTGGATCCTAAATTTGAAACGACCGGGCAGGAATCAGCGGCCTCTTCAGCGGCCTTATGTTACCCTTGGTCTCTGCCTTATGTAATGTTTGGGCCAATGTTGTCTTTTATGCTTCCAGGCTGGATGATTCTGGGAGGCAGCTTTGCTCTATGGATGGTATTTTATATCCTTGCTCGTAAATTTTTCTGGCATCCTGAGCGTAATTTCAGTGATATCGTATTTGGAAAATGAAATCGTAAAAACTTTCCATAGTAAAAAATAAATCTTGTAAATAGATCCCGGATTTCTTTTGGCACAGGAACTGAAGTCTATTTGCAAGACTTTACCGAATCAAAACAGATATGCGACAGCTAATAAAGGCTTCAGCAGTAATGAATAGACGATTGTTTTAAGAAGTTTTCATATTGATTGACTACAAAATTTATTTGTTGATTTCGCAAATAGATGTTGTTTTACTTTGTGCTGTGAAGGCGGTATGATACAAATAGAAATAAAAGAAAAGGTAGAATCTACAGAAAATATTAAATAATAAAAGAAGTTATATTATCTGTAAAGGGGGAATTTTATGGAGGAAGATGCTTTACTAATCAAAAATGGTCTTGTATTGGATCCTGCCGCTCATTTAAAAAAGAAGACGGATGTCGCAATTCGAAATGGTAAAATTTTAGGCCTAGGAGATTTTTCACGGGAACAAACCCATTTTGTCATCGATGCAAAAGGATGTTATGTGGTACCCGGACTGATCGATCACCATTCGCACATCTATCCTTTAATGAAAACGGGAATCCCATCAGAGTCTCTTTGCTTTGCTGCAGGAGTCACAACTGTAGTAGATGCCGGAAGTACTGGATATGCGACTTATGAAGGATACCGCAATTTCATCCAATCAGAAACATTGCTGCAGATTCGTCCCTATTTGAATGTCTGCGCAACAGGATTGGCCACTTTGCCTTATTTGGAAAATCTCGATCCAGATTCTTTTGATGAGGGGCGGATTGCAGAAATCTTTGCCAAGTTTCCAGGAGAATTTGAAGGCTTGAAGATCCGGACCAGCAAAAATATTGTAAAAGAGTTTGGCTTCCGACCCCTGGATCGGACTTTGGAAATTGCAGAGAAAATCGGGGTTCCCATTATGGTCCATTGTACCAATCCACCCGGCCCGTTAGGAGAAGTAATCCGGAGGCTGCGGCCGGGAGATGTGTTGACCCATATGTATCAGAATATCGGGCCCACCCTTTTAGACGAAAAAAGGAAGGTTATCCCAGAAGCTTATGCGGCCCGGGAACGGGGAGTGATCTTTGAGGCGGCAGATGCACGGGCACATTTCTCTTTTGAAGTCAGTGAACCGGCCATTGCGCAGGGATTTCTGCCGGATATCATTGCGACTGATATAACGCAGTTCAGTATGAATCAAAGACCGACCTCGTTCAATTTGGCTATGCAGCTTTCTAAATACACTTTCTTGGGGATTGATTTCTATGAAGCTCTTAGGAGATGTACAGAAAACCCGGCCCGGGTCATGGGAAGACTGGATACCATTGGTACACTGACACCTGGTACAGATGCAGATGTGGCAATTTTGAAGCCGGTAGAATGGGAAAACGAGTTTGGGGATCGGCCTTACTATGTTACGGAAAGACAGCTGCGAAAAGGAAAGCTGCTTTATAAACCCATGATGACAGTCAAACAGGGGAAAATTGTTTACCGGGATTTGCTGTTTTAAATTGAAGGGAGAGGAAATCATGAAAGCAGGAATGTTTAAAAAAATCGGTTTATTGGCATTGTCCATGATGGTACTGGCTGGCTGTGGCGGCAAAGGGGCAAATCAAAAATCAGCTGCCAAAGGAGATGTAAAATGGCCGACAAAAGCTGTTAACTTGGTCGTACCCTGGAATGCGGGGGGAGATACTGATATTTATGCTCGTCTGGTGGCCAAAAAACTATCGGATAAATTCAAGAAGACTTTTGTAGTTGTAAATCAGGCTGGTGGGTCTGGCATTGTAGGGAGCAAAAACGTGATGAATGCCAAGCCGGATGGGTATACCATTCTTTTTGGGCACAGCGGATCTCAAACTGCACAGCAGGCTACGAAAACAGTCGACTTTGATTTTAACAAAGATTATGCAACCGCAGGGACCATCGTACAAGATAATACGTACACGGTCGTGGTGAAAAAATCTTCTGGTTGGAAGAATTTGAATGACTTTATTGCCTACGCCAAAGCCAACCCTGGAAAAGTAAGATATGCACAGGTCTATGGGGCCGTAACCCATTATGTGGGGGTTCGGATGGAAAAAACCATGGGAATCAAAATGAATTTGTTGGACGTAGGGGCTGGTGCTGCAGAACGGATGGCTGCCTTTCTTGGTGATCAAGCCGATGTTCTGGCTGCCAATTACCTGAATGTCCGTGACTATATTGAAAAAGGCGACTTTATTGTTTTGGGCGTCTGCTCTGAAAATCCGATGCCGGCTGCTCCCAATATTCCGACTTTCAAGTCTCAGGGCTTTGATATTGTGGCGCAGAAGAGTTACGAACTGAAACTCCCGAAAGGAACGGATCCGGCCATTGTGAATAAACTGTCAACTGCATTGGAAGAAATTTCTAAGGAACCGGACTTTAAGAGCGCATTGGAAAAATATTGTGCCATTCCTGTATATCGGAACGGTGATCTTACTGTCAAAGAAGATACGAAACTGGTAGACGATATGACGAAAGCGTTCAACGAAAAATAAGTTTGACAAGCGGGAACCCTGCAGAGCAGAATCTTTGAATCTGCAGGGCCCCTGCTCATATTGTGCAGAGGTGAAGATAACATGACAGAAAAAACAAAGAACCTAATCTGTTCGATTGCCTTTTTGGCAATAGGGGCCTTGATTTATTTTGAAGCATCTCAAATCAAAGTCATCATGGCCAAGGATTTGGGTTCCGGTTTCTTCCCCAAAGTCATCGGTGTGACCATGATACTGATGGCCATTCTGGAGTTGATCCTTACTCTTGTAATGACCCCAAAGGAAACGGCACAGGCTGAAGAGGGAGAAGATCGGGATAAGAAAGGCATGCTGCTGACAGTTGCCTGCATGGTAGGATATGCAGCATTGTTCGATACGTTAGGTTTTATCATTTCCAGTGCAGCCTATCTTTTCCTGCAGATTACGGTGCTCAGCAATGAAAAGAATCGCAAGCTGCCTCTCTTCGCCATTATTTCTGTGGCGACTTCGGTAGCTATTTATGGAATCTTCGTATACCTGATCGGCATGCCGCTGCCTACTGGTATCCTGGAATTCTAGTAAGGAGGTTCTTTTCTTATGATTACGCAAGCGTTGATGAATGTATGCAATCCTACTTGTTTGGCATTGATTTGCCTGGGTGTTGTGGTGGGGATTATTTTCGGATCTATTCCCGGACTGTCGGCTACCATGGCCGTAGTCCTGTTTCTGCCCTTGTCTTTTGGCCTTGAGCCAACCAATGGAATTTCATTGCTGATTGGGCTGTACATGGGAGGGATTTCTGGGGGACTGATTTCTGCTATTTTGTTAAAGATTCCGGGAACACCTTCCTCCATTGCCACAGTATTGGATGGAGGCCCTATGGCCGACAAAGGAGAAGCAGGGAAGGCACTGGGAGCAGGTATTCTGTATTCTGGAATCGGATCTTTGTTCAGCATTGTGGCGTTGATTTTTATTTCACCCTATTTGGCCGCTCTGACCTTGAAATTTACGCCAGTTGAATATTTTGCCATTGCAGTTTTTTCACTGTCCATTATTGCCAGTCTTTCAGGGAATTCTTTGATAAAGGGACTGTTGTCTGGACTTCTTGGAATCAGTTTTGCGCTGATTGGACTGGCTCCAATCGATGGGATTTCCCGGTTTACTTTTGGCAATTTTAACCTTATGTCCGGCTTTAATATCATCGTTCTATTAGTAGGTATTTTTGCGGTAACTGATATTATGATGGCCGGCCTGGGCCGGAAACATTTGGATGATGCTTATGGCAAAAAATCATATCATTTGAAAGGATTTGGAATCACACTGGCGGAATTTAAAGACCAAATCGTAAACATGATTCGTAGTTCTATTATCGGGATTATCATTGGGATCCTGCCCGGTATCGGTGGAAACGTAGCAGGCCTCCTTTCCTATACAGCTGCTAAAAACAGTTCCAAATATCCGGAAAAATTTGGTACGGGTATTGTAGATGGTGTTATTGCATCCGAAACATCCAACAACGCGGTGATCGGGGGATCGTTGATTCCTCTGCTGACCATGGGGATTCCTGGGAACACGGTAGCAGCTGTGCTGTTAGGAGGTTTGACCATCCATGGGATTAATCCGGGTCCGCTGATTTTCCAAAAGAGCGGCGTTTATGTATATGGAATCTTTTTTGCACTGATTGTGGCTACTTTGGCCATGCTTGTCTTTGAACGAGGAGCTCTGCCCATATTCGTCAAGCTCCTCGATGTGCCGAAACACATCCTGTTGCCCATCGTCATGGTTTGCTGTGTAGTGGGAGCCTATTCCAGCAGTTCACGGATGTTTGATGTCTGGTGCATCCTGGGGTTCGGGGCTTTGGGCGTCGCAATGAAAATGTTGAAGATTCCCAGCACGCCACTGATCATTGGGTTCATTCTTGGCGGGATGACGGAAGAAAACCTGCGGAGAGCTTTGCAAGCCAGTGAAGGAAGCATCAGCGTATTCTTTACAAGACCCATTTCTTTGGCTTTCTTGGTTGCCGGTTTCCTCTGTGTAGCTTATGTGTTAAAAAATAAGTATAAAAATCACGGGGAAAATACGCTGGGTGAAAAAGAATAATAATGGAAAAGACTGGAACAGTTTCCGGAAATAATGGCTGGGAACTGCTCCAGTCTTTTATTTATTTCATGAGGATTGGCAGCATAGCATTAGCCGCTTGATGACTGGATATCGGTAATCACTCTTCAAATGTCCCTTTCATCAGGACTTTTTCATCCCAGACGGCCTTTTTCCCTTTGGCCAGGACGCCGGTAATCGCCAAATCATCATCGTAAACCACAAAATCAGCATCATACCCCGGGGCGATCTTTCCCTTGATTTGCTGCAGCCCCATGTTCTGGGCGGGATTGGTGGTCAGGAGACGGAGGGCGGTTTCCAGCGGGACCTGGCACTCTTTTACCAGGATCCGGATGACTTCATGGAGGGAGTGAGGCGTAGCATAAGTGAGACCGATACACTCCATCTTTTCATTGAAACGGGGCTGGCTCCCATAGGCGTCGCTGGAAAGGGAAAGCTGCAGCAGCAGGGGATCCTTTTCCAGATACTGGCAGATTTTGTCTGCGACCTTTTCATTGGCTTCTTTTGAAGAACCGGCAGTGATGTCGATTCGGCCTCCCATCTTGGCATAAGTGAGAGCCTGGGAGAACAGATCATCATTCCGGCCTACATGGGTGGGCAGGAAAGTGGAGAGGGGTAGATCGCTATTTTCTAAGGCGTAAAAAATCGGAGCCAATCCGGCTTTTCCGCTTCCTGTATGGATGGTGACCAGACCGGCGCAGCCTGCCAGCATACCGCCCCGACGGGCCAGGGTGCCCAAGCGGATCAGTTCTTCGCCGGTGATGTTGGAGCTGCGGTGATCCGACATGGCTACCTTTACTCCGATCACTTCGTGGATGAGCATGATGTCCCGTTCCACATTCCCGGTGAGCGTGGGCCCAGGATTGGCATAGGACCCGGTCAGCATATAACAGGACAGACCTTCTTCATTCAGCGCCTGACATTTTGCCTGGAGGTTTTCCAGGCTCCGGGTGATCCCATCCGTTCCCAAAAGGCCCAAGACCGTTGTGACCCCGCACTGGAAGATTGTGCTCAAGCGGGCTTCCGGGACCCGTGTCCGCGGTCCCTGTTCCCCGCCGCCTCCGGTGATATGTTCATGGCAGTCGATATAGCCAGGTGCCAGCCGGCGTCCGTTCAGCTGCAGTTTTTCCACTTCAGGGATCCCATCATATTCGTCGATGGAAGGAGCGATCCGAGCGATTTTTCCGCCTTCCACCAGGATATCCTGCACACCTTCTGGCTCAGGAGCATATAATCTTGCCTGTTTGATGACCAGCATAGTCCCACCTCACTGTTTCTAGTCAATTTATCTTGTACTGTTTTCAGTATACCTATCGGGGTAGAAGATTACAATAGCTGGAAAAGTGACTTTTATTGAAAGCAAATCTTACAGGGTCCGTTTTTATGGCAATGGAAGGCATAATGGTATACGAATAAAATCGAATTATAAAAAGATAATAAATAAAAACGTTCAATAAATAAAATGAAAAATCATTGTAAAATTCCATAAATATAAAAAGGAAAAAGCATAAAATAAATGGAATATAAACCAACTTGGCAGGATGGTGTTAAAAAATAAACAGTCATAATGCAAGAGAAAACCCTGTAAAATAGTTGATTGATGAAAAGAAGCTTTCTTGCTATGCTATTACTAAATGGGATAAATAATATATTACATATTACATCTTTGGAAGGAGCTGAAACGAAAGATGGAAATCTCGATTGTTCAGATGGATATGAAATTTGCAGATCCCAAAGCCAATTTCCTCCATGCAGAAGAGCTCATCCGCAAAGCTGCAGAAGATAAGCCGGATGTCATTGTGCTGCCTGAAACCTGGAATACGGGCTTCTTTCCTGTAGAAAATCTGGCAGGGCTGAGTGACCAGAATGGGGAAGAAACCCAATCCCGGATTGGACAATTGGCCCAAGAACTCCATACGAATATTGTCGCCGGTTCTGTATCGAATGTGAAAGACGGAAAAGTCTATAATTCTGCCTTTGTTTTCGACAGGACCGGTTTTTGTATAGGGGAATACGATAAAATCCATGTGTTTACGCCCATGCAGGAAGATGTTTACTACCAGAAAGGGGACCATCTCTGTACTTTCGAACTGGATGGGCACAAATGCGGAATCATCATCTGCTATGATATCCGATTCCCAGAATTGGCCAGAGCACTGGCTCTGAAAGATATCGAAATCCTCTTCATCTGTGCTCAATGGCCTGCTGTGCGCAGCTTCCACTGGCAGCTCTTGACTGCCGCTCGGGCAGTGGAGAATCAACTGTTCGTGGCTGCCTGCAATTCCTGTGGCACGGCTGGAAAAACGGTCTATGGAGGCCGCTCCGTCATCCTCGATCCTTGGGGAGAAGTCATAAAGCAAGGAGGAAGCCAGGAAGAAATCTTTACAGGTGAGATCGACTTCAGGAAGCTGCAGGAAATCCGTTCATCCATCAATGTGTTCCGGGACAGAAGACCGGAACTGTATAAAAAATTTTAAGGAGGCCAAAGTCTATGTCTACGGTACGTTTTCAACTGGTAAAAAATGGGGAACTGAAGGATCTGGACATCGTTTATGATGAACTGTTCGCCATCGGGTATTCCGGCCGGAATACGGCCAAGACCATGGAACATATCCAGGAATTGAAAGAGAGATTCGGGGTCCCTGCACCGAAAATGATCCCGACCATCTTCCAGATGTCCAACATGCTGCTGACCAAAGACCTGGACATCCATTTTGTGGGCCATGATACCTGTGGAGAAGTGGAATATGTCATCGTCACCCAGGGGGATAAGATCTATATCGGCTTGGGAAGCGACCATACGGACCGCAAACTGGAAGGGGAAAGCGTACCGAAAGCAAAACAGGGCTGTCCCAAGCCAATCTGCGGGCTGGTCTGGGATTATGAAGATGTGAAAGACCATTGGGATCAGATCCTGCTGCATTCCTATCAGGTAGTGGACGGGAAAGAAGAACTCTACCAGGATGGCGGACTGAAAGACATCCTGCCGGTGGATACCATCCTAGGGGAACTCCATAAACGGGTGGGGGCTGTAGAACGGAGCGTGATTTTCTCCGGAACGGTTCCTGTGAAAAACGGATTTGTCTTTGGGACACAATTCAGAGGGGAGATGGTGGATCCGGTTTTAAACAGAACGCTTTCATTCCAGTATTCTGTCCATGAAATTGGAGAGGAGGAACGGTGATGTTGGGGAAAAAATTGAAGATGGCGGGAGCAATCCTCCTGTCCCTGGGGCTTCTTTTGACCGCTGGCTGCAGCGGTGCCAAGAAGGGTCCCGATAAGAACGGGGTCTATAAGATTAAATTTGGGTCTACGGGCAACAATGAACATCAATATACGGTCTATGGGAAATATTTCAAACAGAAAGTGGAAGAACTGACCAACGGAAAGGTCCAGGTGGAAATCTACCCTAACAATGCCCTGGGCAATGAACGGGAGATGGCCGAATCGACCTTAATGGGAACCATCGAAATGTGCTGTGTCACGTCGGATGGTACGCTGCCATCCTGGGTACCGGAAACCCAGATCCTTTCCATCCCTTATCTGTTTGCCAATAAGAAAGAAGCGTATTACGTCCTGGATCATACCCTCCAGGATTATCTGGAACCCAAATTCGAAGCCAAAGGGGCCAAGCATCTGGCCTTTGCGGAACTGGGCTTCCGTCATTTCACCAACAACACCCGGCCCATCAAGAAAGCTTCTGATATGAAAGGGCTGAAAATCCGGGTACAGGAAGCTCCTGTCTGGTTTGCTCTGATGAATGACCTCCAGGCAACGGCTACACCAGTTCCTTTTGCTGAATTGTACACGGCACTGCAGCAGGGCATGGTGGACGGGGAAGAAAATCCCATCGCTTCTGTAGCTAGTTCCAAGTTCTATGAAGTACAGAAATATATGAGCCTGGACGGCCATACCTATGCGGCCGGCAGTGCGCTGATCAACAAACAGTTTTATGACAGCCTACCTCCAGAATACCAGAAGGCGGTGGATGAAGCTGCCATCTACGCTCGGGATGCCCAGCGGGCCGATATCAACGGGAAAGAGGCCAAGATGCTGGCAGACATGAAAGCCAAAGGCATGGAAGTCGATGAGGTGGACATCGATTCCTTCAAGGAAGCGACAAAAGATCTCTATCGGGAACCTGCCGTTGCGAAGCTGGTGAAGCCGGAACTGGTGGAACTGGTCAAAAAAGCCATTGCAGATATGCCGAAATCCTGAGGAGGGTTGTAAAATGACGGTAATCAAAAGCATCGATCGTGGCATCACCGGCCTGATCCGGCTGATTTTGGGACTGACTTCCGGCGTGATCTTTGGAGTCACTTTTCTAGCGGTAATTTTTCGGTATCTGCTGAAGTCCCCCCTTCCTTGGTCTCAGGATGTAATCCGCCTGGCCTTTACGTATATGATTTATTTTGGAGCTGCCTATTGTGTGAAGGATAACTCCCACCTGAATGTGGATGTACTGTTAAGTGCCCTGCAGCCCAAGACCCGCAAGATCTGTGAAATCCTCATCAACATCGTCCTGCTGGGTTTCTTCTGTTTCCTGGTGGCCTTTGGCTTCACCTTTGCCCAGCTGGGATCCATCCAGACTACTTCCTATCTGATGCTGCCCATGACCTACTATTACCTGGGGATCCCGCTGGCAGCAGTTTGCATGGCATTTTATGTCATTGAGAATATCATGCAGCAGATCAAAGATCTGCAGACCTTATAGGAAGGGGGACAAAACATGCAAATCATTCTGTGTCTTTTTCTGCTGTTCTTATTGGGAGTCCCCATTTCATTTGCTTTGGGACTGGTTTCACTGGGGGCCCTTTCTTACCAGGATTTCAACCTGTTGATCGTCATCCAGCGGATGTTCGGCGGGGTCGACAGCATTGCCCTCATTGCCATTCCGTTGTTCATGCTCTCTGGAGAACTGATGTTCCGGGGCGGGATGTCCAAGCGGCTGGTGGACTTTGCCGATACCCTGCTGGGCCATTTCCCCAGCGGGCTGGCCATGGTCAGCATCCTGGCCTGCATGTTCTTTGCTGCCATTACCGGTTCTGCCATTGCGGCCACGGCAGCCATCGGCGGGATCATGATTCCCCTGATGAAGGAAAAGGGATATGATTATACTTTCAGTGCACCGCTGCTGGCCTGCGGCGGTTCCATCGGGCCCATCATCCCGCCGTCCATCCCCCTGCTGGTCTATGGGACACTGGCCAACGTGAGTGTAGGGGCCCTGTTCATCGGCGGGATCATTCCCGGTATCCTGATGGGCATCGGCCTGATGATCTACTGCTATTTCATTGGGAAGAAGAGACATTATGTAGGACGGGAGAAGGCTGCTTCTTTCCATGAAATCCTTTCCACCGGGAAAGATACGGTCTTGGCGCTTTTCATGCCGATCATCATCATTGGCGGGATCATGAGCGGGATTTTTACACCTACGGAATCCGGGGCGGTAGCTGTATTCTATTCCCTGGTGGTCAGCGTATTCATCTACCATGAAATGGATTGGAAGACTTTTTGGGAAGCGTTGGTCAACAGTGCCAAGAGCAGCGGACAAGTCCTGGTCGTAGTCGCCTGTGCTTCTCTGTTCACCTGGGTGATTACGGTGAACCAGGTGCCGCAAAGTGTTACGGCGTTCCTGCAGCAAGCCATCCATAACAAATATATGCTGCTCTTGGTCATCAATATCATCCTGCTGATTGCCGGGACCTTCATCGATACCACCAGCGCCATCGTCATTTTTGCTCCGCTGTTCATTCCTCTGGTGAAGGCCATGGGAATCGATCTCATCCATTTTGGGATGATCATTGCGGTGAACCTGACCATCGGGATGTGCACACCGCCTCTGGGTGTCTGTCTGTTCGTTTCCGGATCCATTGCGAAGATTTCCCTGAAGGAACAGATGCATGACCTTGTACCCATGCTAGGGGTCCTGCTGGTGGTTCTATTGCTGGTCACCTATGTGCCGGAACTGACCCTGTTCCTGCCTCGTATTTTTGGATAATTCCATTCAGCTTATAAAAAACCTGTGGGGCTGTTGCTAAGGCAATGGTCCCACTCTGTGTATTAAAGTCTTATTACGATTTTTTTGTTTGAAATAGGGAATGAGTTTGGTATACAATGAAAAACAGAAGATGATGTGAGAATTCAGAAGTAGAGAGGACATCAAATTGCGACTGTTGAACCATGGACCGCTACAGACGGTTACCTTAAAGGATCAAGCATATCAGTTGATCAAAGATGCAATTTTATATAGAAGGCTGCAGATCAATACGGTTTATTCCCAGGAAACTTTGTGCAATGAACTCCATATCAGCCGCACCCCGGTCCGGGAAGCTCTGATTGAACTGCAGAATGAAGGCTATGTCCGCTTTGTGCGGGGACGGGGCTTCCAGGTGTTGGAACTGACCCGGCAGGAAGCTCTTGACATTGTAGAGATGCGCCGGGAAATCGAAATGTTTGGGGCCGAACTGGCTGCCGAACGGATTACAGATGACCAGCTCCAGGAATTGGAAAAAGTGCACCAGGAAATGCTGGATGAAGAAAAACATCATGATTCCCGGGAAATGTACAGGCTGGACTATGCCTTCCATCAGCTGATTTTTCAGGCAACGGGGAACAGTTGGCTGATCCAGATGAATGTAAAACTGCGGGAGAACTTTTTGCGCATAGAGACACAGGGGGCTTTTAAGACGCCCCAAGTGGCTAAGCAGGTTTTCCATGAACATGGCAGGATCTTGGCTGCGCTGCAGAAAAGAAGTCCTGTTCTGGCACGCAGCGCCATGAAACGGCATATGAACCAGACTTATAAACGGACGCTGGAAAATGTCTTGGGAACGGAAAAAAGGGAGTAAGAACATAAAAAATAAAAGAGGCTGTCCAAGTTACCGACAAGCGATGATCGATAACTTGGACAGCCTTATTTTATTATTCCTGGAATCAGTTGGGTTGGCTATAGCCTTCTTTACCTCCCCCTTAGCCGTTCCGTAATGAAATCTGCCAGGAACCGGGCGGCTGGCTCGATGGCTGCGGGGTCTGCTTTGAAATGGCTGTTGTGGAGGGGGGCACCCAGGCCGGTGCCCACTTTCACATAGAGGGCCAGGGGTTTGGTATGGGGCTGGAGTTCCGGGTCGGACACCTGGTAGCGTTTGGCGTATTCTTTATAATGGGAGAAATCATCTCCGGTCATGGCCATTTCCAGGGCTTTGACCTGGAAGCCTTCTTTCCGGGCCAATTCAGCTGCAGGCTGGACCATTTCCTCATCATTGAGGACGGCAGGGGCTCCGTCGTGCCAGTAGATATCGGCACTGACTTGATGGGCTTCTGCATAAGAATCGACCAGCCGGTAAAGGGCTTTTTTCAGGGTTTCCCGGTCTTCCGGATATTCACAGCGGATGGTGCCTTCCAGCATGGCGGTATCTGGGATGACGTTCCAGGCTTCGCCGGCTTCTACATGGGTGATACTCAGCACATAGTTGTGGACCGGGCTGACTTTCTGTCCGGCAAAGAGCATCAGTTCCCGACCCAGCCCGAAAAGGACGGGGATGGGGTTGTTCCCCAGATGGGGGGCTGCGGCGTGGGTCCCTGTTCCGGTTAAGGTGATCCGGAAGGTGTCCGTGGATGCCATGACGCAGCCGGCGGTGATGCCCAGGGTCCCTACGGGCAGCAAGGGTTCCGAATGGAGCCCGACAAATTCTGTGCAGCCTTTGGTCACTCCCTGGTCCAGCAGTTCTACTGCCCCGCCTGCCACTTCTTCTGCGGGCTGGAAAGCCAGGAAAACGGTCCCGTGGAGCTGCTCTCTCCGTTCTGTCAGGAGCCGGGCGGCTGTGAGGACTGTGGTCATGTGGATATCATGGCCGCAGGCGTGCATCTTTCCCGGGTTCAGGGAAGGATAGCTCACCTCTGCCTTTTCTGCCACCGGCAGGGCATCGATATCGGAACGAAGCAGCAGGGTCTTTCCTGGATGGCTGCCTTTGATCAGGGCAAAAGTCCCCGTGGGAAGGGTTCCCAGAGGCTGGGGTTCCAGTCCCATTCCTTTCAGGGTTTCCTTGATTTTTTGGGTGGTGGCAAATTCCGTATGCCCTACTTCCGGATGCTGGTGGAACCAGGTGAACAACGGCAGGACAGCTTCATTTTCCGTACTCATGGCAAGGCCTCTTTTCCTTTACAGATTCTGTCCATGGGTGATCCGGCGCAGGAACTGTTTCGTCCGTTCTTCCCGGGCGTGGCAGAACAGCTCTTCCGGGGTTCCCTGTTCCACAATGGAACCGTGTTCCATGAAGATCACTTTATTGGCTACATCATGGGCAAAACTCATTTCATGGGTGACTACCACCATAGTGGTCCCTTCCCGGGCCAGCTGTTTCATCACAGCCAGTACTTCGTCGATCAGTTCCGGGTCCAGGGCGGAAGTGGGTTCATCGAAGAAGATCACTTCTGGATTGGCGGCGATAGCCCGGGCAATCCCCACCCGCTGCTGCTGTCCGCCGGAAAGCTGCTTGGGATAATAGTCGTACCGGCCGGAAAGTCCTACTTTATCCAGGGTTTCCCGGCCGATCTTTTCTGCCTTGTCCTTAGCCATGCCCCGGGCGATGATCAGCCCTTCTGTGACGTTCTCCAGGGCCGTCTTATTCCGGAACAGATTGTAATTTTGGAAGACGAAGCCGGTATGGAAGCGGACCTCCCGGATTTCCTCTTTGGTCACCTTATGGAGGTCCAGGGTCTTGTCGTTGAACTGCATGGTTCCCTGGTCGGCGGATTCCAGGAAATTGATGCACCGGAGCAGGGTGGTCTTTCCGCTGCCGGAAGGACCGATGATGCAGACCACGTCCCCTTTGTCTACTTCCAGGCTGACCCCTTTCAGCACCTGGTTGTCCCCGAATGCTTTATGGATATGATCGATTTTCAGCATGATATGATTTCCTCCGTTTACTGCATATGTTCCAGTTTCCGTTCGCCGATGTCCTGGATCTTGGACAATACTGTGCAGAACAGCAGGTAGATCACCCCTACTTCACAGTACAGGGCAAAAGGCTCGTAGGTGCGGGCAGCGATCCGCTGGGCGGACATGAACATTTCCAGCACCGTCACATTGGCCGCCAGGGATGTATCTTTGGTCAGGCCGATGAAGGAATTGAAAAGAGGAGGAAAAGCCGTCTTAAAAGCTTGAGGGATGATGATCCGCCGCATGGTCTGGGAAAAGGTCATCCCCACACAGTAGCCGGCTTCCAGCTGTCCCTGGGGAACGGAAAGGATCGCCGCCCGGAGGGTTTCTGAGGTATAAGCGCCTACGCTGAGGGTAAAGGCGATGATGGCGGAAGGGATGGCATCGATCTTGATGTTGAGGCTGGGAAGCCCGTAAAAAATGATGTACAGCTGGACCAGAAGCGGCGTACCCCGGATGATCCAGACGTAAAAGCGGGCAATCTGCCGTAAAACAGGGACCCTGGCAATTTGTACCAGGGCGGTAAAAAGTGCCAGGATCAGTCCCAGTCCGAAAGAGACCAGGGTCAATGGAATTGTGACCGTCAGACCGGGAATCAGCAGTCCCGGTATGGATTGGATCAATAGTTCAGCAAGAGAATCTGATATCATAGCGTATCATCCTGTTTCGTCTCGATTATTTGTCCACGGTAACGTCTTTGCCAAAATATTTCATAGAAATCTTGGTCAAGGTGCCGTCTTTCCGCAGTTCATCCAGGGCCTGGTCGATGGCTTTCATCAGGTCTTCATTGCCCTTTTTCACCGGGATCCCGCAGGTCACGGCTTTTTCTACTTTGTCCACCGTCTTCAGCGGCGTATCCGGTTTCTGTTTCATATAGTCAGCCAGCACCACATCCGTATTGACGGTCCCTACTGCCCGGCCGGCCAGCACCAGATCCACGGACTGAGGGAACCCATCCACGCCAACCAGGGTGCCACCATACTGTTCCGCTTTCTTACCCAGGTTGCTGCCCAGGACCTGGGCTACCTTTTGGCCCTTCAGGTCTTTAAAGGATTTCAGGGTATCATTGTCTTTCCGGGTGATCAGGACTTCGTGGATGTAGATATAGGGCTTGCTGAAGTCGAATTTCTTTTTCCGTTCTTCCGTAATGGCCATCTGGTTGGTCACCGTATCGAAGCGGCCGGCATCCAGCCCTGCTACCACGGAATCCCATTTCGTTTCTACGAAGACCGGTTTGACTCCCAGCTTCTTGGCTACGGCTTCCCCGATTTCGATGTCGAAGCCGGTCAGCTTCCCATCTTTGTCATGGTAGGTGAAAGGCGCATAGGTCCCTTCCGTAGCGATTTTGATTTCTCCGGCTGCCTTGATGCGGGCTAGGGCCCCCTGCTTGGTTTCTTTGGTGGCGCTGTTGCTGCTGCCGCATCCGCTGATGAGACCCGCTGCCAGGATGACGGATAACGCAGTGACGATGGATTTCTTGAGATTCATGATGTGCTCCCCCTGTCTGGTTTGTGATACAGTAAAGTATACAAAAACGGTGTGAAATATTTTTAAATTTATTATACAAACTACGACGAACAAGTCAACGGTGTATTCATTTTTCTTTCACAAATCATAAATAAAAGCACAAAAATGGATCAAATGAAACAACTTCATTTCCCCTTCATCAGCCGCCATAGGGTCGTCCGGCTGATGCCCAGCCGCCGGGCCGCCTTTGTCTGGTTGTTGTTTTCTTCCTGGAGGACTTTCCCCACCACCTGCTGGATGATCTGATGGAGGGGCTGGCCCAGGTCCAGCTGGGACCGGGGAAACTGGAGTGCAGAGCGCTGTTCTTCTTGGAGGGCCAGGCGGATGGTCCGAGCGGTGATCCAGGGAGCGTCCGTGGAAAGCACCGCTTTCTGAAGCACCCGCTGGAGCTGCTTCAAATTCTGGGGCCAGTCATACTGGCACAAAAGGGTGATGGCTTCCGGTTCCATCCCCACGATATGGGTATCCTTCATATGGTTGTGGGATTGGATGTACAGCAGGGCATAATTCAGGATCTGATCCCCTTTGTTCCGCAGGGTGGGAAGCAGGACCGTGTGGAGCTGGAACCGTTCTTGCAGCTGCTGACAGCGGGATTCCAAACTTTCCTGTTTTTCACTTCCTTCAAAGGAAAAATACAGTTTGGCCGTACTTTCGTAGGCGGCGATGCTGAGTTCGTCCAGCAGATATTGGAAGCGCCCGTCATCCAGCTGGGCCAGGTTCCGGAAATAGAGGGAGGCATGGGGCAGGAACAAGGGGGAATGAGAATCGGTGCAAAGCCTCCTCATATCCGCTTCCTTCAAGAGCAGGGGATTGATGCAGTACAAGGGAGCCTCTGCATGGGAGCTTTTTTCATACAGGGCATGGACCAGGCTGTCGCTGTCCGTACCGGCTTCTCCGATCAGGCAGCAGTTGAAACCGCTGGAAACCAGCTGCAGAGTCCGTTTCCAAGACCCGGGCGAAAGGAGCTGCAAAATATTGGGCAGTCCCTGGAGAAGGGTGTGGGGAGCAGAAGGTTCGAAAAGGGAAAGGTAAGGAGTGCCCTGTTTTCCGGGAACCAGCGGAGTCATGCGTTTTATACTGAAGAAATAGTAAGGGACTTGGCGGACCAGGAACCGGTTCCCCTGGATTTCCAACAAGGTGCCCTGCCATTGTTTCTGGGTGATCAGCTGCTGTTCCTTCTCCAGAGCAGGGATCTGATGGGCACAGAAGGACTGGAGGGCCTGTTCCCCAGGAGAATCCTCTCCATACAGGAGCTTTCCCCGCCGGTCAAAGTAAAAAATGGTCTCCTGCTGGCTCCGGCAGTACTGATGGAACAAGCTGGTGTCAGTCCGGAAGGGTTCCACATAAGAGCAGACATTGAGGATGTGTTCATAAGCTTCCCGTACACTGGCGGCGCTGGACGTCAAAAGGATGCTCTGGAGCCCCAGCCTTTCCGCCTGGATCACAGAGACCGCATCCCCGATGATCAGGGTATAGCCCTGCTCCTTCAGCTGCAGCACTTTTTCTTTGGCATTATGCCATTCATTGATGATGAAGATGTTGTAAGGGAAGTGTAGCAGGTCGCACAGGACACGGGCGGCGTTGGCGATGTTCTCATAGGTCAGGATGGCGATCTTCCCCTGGTAATGTTCTACCAGTTTGATGATGTTCAGGAGATCGAAATAGGAAATGGGGATCTTGAAGACGGGCAGGGTGGTGTGTTTCTCGATCTCCATTTTGGTCCCGCCCCGGGAAAGGACAGCATCGAACTGGCTCAGGTCATATTTCTGGAGCTTCTTCAGCCCTTCATAGATGGGGCCCACTTCCACGGTCACATCCAATTGGGGATATTCTTTGGCTGTCTGGAGCAGGACCTCTTTCAGGCTTTCGTAAGGGGCCACTGCTAAAATCTTGAATTTTCGATGCATGGCATTCTCCTCCTGTTTCATATTTTAACGATTTATAGAAAAAATTACAATTCAGGAAGAATATAGAAAAACGTTTCAAATATGGACAATTATCAGAAAAAACAGTATTGTTTGCCAGGCGGATATTGGATACAATGTCACCATCTTAAGGGCGGCATGGAAAATGCCGGAGGAGGGTAAAAAGATGAATGCGGTCATTCATGTAAACAGCAAGGACAATCTGGTAACTTGTCTGCGTCCCATCAAAAAGGGCGAAAAAATCGAGTTTGAAGGGAAAACCTATATTGCTTCCAGTGATATCCCCAAGTTCCACAAGATGGCGGTAGCTGATATCCCCAAAGGGGGCTACTGCTACAAATATGGACAGATCATCGGGGAAGCCCTGGAAGACCTGCATCCCGGCGATTATGTCCATGTGCACAATCTAGCGAGCACCCGCGGCCGTGGGGATCTGAAGGCGTAAGGCATACAGGAGGGATGAACATGAAAATTTTAGGATACAGACGGGAAAATGGAACTTTCGGCGTACGGAACCATCTGCTGATTCTGCCCACCTCCGTGTGCGCTACGGATACCGCAGAAAAGATCGCCGCCCAGGTGCCGGGGGCCATTGCGGTGCCCAACCAGCACGGCTGCTGCCAGATTGGTTCTGACCAGGAACAGACAGAACGGACCCTGGAAGGCTTCGGGAAAAATGCCAATGTAGGGGCTGTCCTGGTAGTCGGCCTGGGCTGCGACGGGATCCAGGCCAATGAACTGGCCAAACGGATCGCCGTGACCGGGAAACCGGTGGAAGCTATCACCATCCAGGGCTGCGGCGGCACTCTGAAAGCCATTGCCAGAGGCGGGGAAATCGCCTGTGCCATGGCCGCCAAACTGTCCACGGAAGTCCGGACAGAAGGGGATATCAGCGAAATCATCCTGGGCATGGAATGCGGCGGGTCCGACCCCACCAGCGGCCTGGCTTCCAACCCCACCATCGGATACGTGTCGGATAAACTGGTTTCCCTGGGCGGGAGCAGCATCCTCAGCGAGACCACCGAAGTCATCGGGGCCGAACATATCCTGGCCGAACGGTTCGGGGATCCGGTCCAGCGGGAAAAATTCCTGACCATGGTCCACAATGTGGAAGAACGGGCCCTGAAACTGGGCGAAGACCTGCGTACCGGCCAGCCCACACCGGGGAATAAAGCCGGCGGGCTGTCTACCATCGAAGAAAAATCCCTGGGCTGCATGTACAAAGCTGGGAACACGGCTCCCTTCCAGGGCGCCCTGGAATATTCCGAACTGCTGCCTCTGGATAAAAAAGGCCTGTACTTCATGGATACGCCTGGCCAGGATATTGATTCCATCACCGGCATGGTAGCCGGCGGAGCCACTGCCATTGTCTTCTCTACGGGCCGTGGGACGCCTACCGGCAGCCCCATTGCGCCTGTGATCAAGATCACTGGGAATACGGATACCTTCAACAACATGCCGGATAACATCGACGTGAACGCCGGGAAAATCATTACCGAAGGGGCTACCATCCAAGACCTGGGCGAAGAGACCTTCCAGCTGCTGGTAGAAGTCTGCAACGGAAAATTCACCAAAGCAGAAGCTCTGGGACATCGGGAATTCGGGATTTACAAAGTCTCCGGCACATTCTGATCTGAAACGAACTTGGCTTTTAGGAGGCAATCATGAAAATTTTGCAGACAGTTAAAAAATGTCCTGGCGGCCTGATGATCGTGCCCCTGCTGCTGGGGGCCCTGGTCAATACCCTGGCTCCGCAGTTCTGGGTCATCTTCAAGGGAACCTTTACCACCCATCTCTGGAAGACCGGAGCTATGCCCCTTTTGGCCGCTTTCCTGTTTTGCAATGGGACGACCATTGATGTGAAACAGGCCGGGATGACCTTGACCAAGGGGGTCCTGCTCACGGCGGTGAAAGTCCTAGTAGGGATGCTGCTGGGGATCGCCGTCAGCTATACCTTCGGGGAAGCGGGAATCTTCGGCCTGGCACCCATTGCCATCATTGCCGCCATTGCCAACTCCAACGGAGGGCTGTATGCAGCACTGGCCGGGGAATATGGGGATGCCACGGACGTAGGGGCGGTTTCCGTCCTGTCCATCAACGATGGCCCCTTCTTCACCCTATTGGCACTGGGAGCTGCCGGCTACGGCGTTCCCATTGAAGTACTGATCGGCTGCATCATCCCCATCATCGTAGGCTGTATCTTGGGCAATCTGGATCCAGAAATCAAGAAGTTCTGCGAACCGGGGACCACCCTGCTGATTCCCTTCTTCGCCTTTCCGCTGGGGGCCGGGCTGACCCTGACTTCCATTGTCAATGCGGGTCCTTCCGGGATCCTCCTGGGGGTCGCTTCCACAGTGACCACGGGTTTTGCCGGCTATCTGCTGTACAAAGTGATGAAGTACAAACATCCGGAAGTGGGAGCTTCTATCGGTACCACAGCCGGGAATGCGGCCAGTACGCCGGCGGCTGTGGCTGCAGCAGGGGTCATTTCCAAGGCCGTGAGCGATGTGGCTACGGTACAGATCTCTGCGGCCATCATCACCACCGCGATCCTGTGTCCCCTTCTGGTCACCTTCCTGCACAAGAAAGAAATGCAGGCCCATCCGGAAGATTACAAGTAAGACCGAAGCAAGGGGCTGTTGCCTGTGCAGCAGCCCCTTTTCTGTTTGCGTATTGAAAGGAAAAACTTTAAAATAGGAAGAAGAGAACGATAAAGAAAGAGGAGATGACCATGGAGTTATTGATCTTGGCAGATGATCTCACCGGTGCCTTGGATACTGGCATCCAGTTCGTGGCAGCCGGGGCCAGCACCCGGGTGGTGCTGGATCCCCATTATGATTTGGGGCAGGTGGATCCGGACGTCCAGGTCCTGGTGGTGGATACGGAATCCCGGCATATTGCCCAGGAAGACGCAGCAGACTTGATCCGGCATATTGTCCGGCAGGCGGTGGGGCTTTCGGTTTCCTGTATCTACAAAAAGACTGATTCGGCACTTCGGGGCAATGTGGGGGCAGAATTGGGGGCGGCCTTAGAAGCCAGTGGAGCGGATCAGCTGCATTTCATCCCAGCTTATCCTAAAACAAAAAGGACTATAAAGAATGGAATCCATTATATTGATGGAATTCCAGTGGGAAAAAGTGTTTTCAGAAATGACCCTTTCAATCCAGTCCTGTGCTCCCGTGTGGCTGATGTCCTTTCAAAAGGCAGCGGACTTCCCATGGTATCTGTGAAAAAGGAAGAACAGGCGGGAGACTTTCCAGGGATCCAGATCTATGATGCGGAAACCGACGCGGACATCCTGAAACGGAGCCGGGAACTCCAGGCCAAGGGGAAATTGTTCCTGCTGGCCGGCTGTGCCGGCTTTGCTTCGGTGCTCTCGGAACTGATGGACCTCCGCAGCAAACCGGCAGAGACCCTGGAGCTGCCTGGGGCCTTCCTGATGGCCTGCGGCAGCGTGAACCCCATTACCCGGGAACAGGTCAAAGAAGCCGTGGAAAGCGGCCGTTTCCGGTACTTCCCCATTCCCCCGGAAGAAAGTCTGACGCCCCATTGGTTCACGGCGGAAGAAAAAGGACAAGCCCAGGTACAAGAGTGGGCGGACTATTTGGTACGGGGCGAAAAGTGCATCCTGGATACCAATGATATCCCCGGCCGTATCACGGCTTATGCATATGCCCAGCAGCAGGGATGGACCCTGGATGATGTCCGGCACCAGATTCCTGTCGCTATGGGTGAAGCCTTGCGGGCCCTTCTGGAAAAGGGCGTGGAGGCGACCCTGATGGTGACTGGGGGCGACGTCCTGATGGGATTCATGCGGGAAATGGAGATCTGTGAAATCGAGCCGGTCCAGGAACTATTCACCGGGACCGTCCTGTCCTATGTGCGGATCAACGGGAAAAAGCAACCCCTGATTTCCAAATCCGGCGGGTTCGGCTCTCCGGATCTGCTGCTCCAACTGCTGGAAAAACTTAGCTGATAGAAAAGAGGAAACCAAATGGAAAACAAACCAATCGTAGCCATTACCATGGGAGATCCCTTTGGCAATGGTCCTGAAATCACCGTCAAGGCACTCCATGACCCTAAACTGTATGAAGCCTGCCGGCCTCTGGTGGTGGGCGATGCTTCCTGTATGGAATATGCCCTGGAGGTGGCCCGGAAGGTATCCGGGATCGATCTCAAACTGCATCCGATCCAGGAAGTCAAAGAAGCACTGTTCCAGTACGGGACCATCGATTTGATCGACCTGGGCCTGGTGGAACCGGAACAGATCCCCCATAACGAAAAAGATGGGAAACCGGCCCCCTTTGGCGTCGGTGCCTGTGCTCTGGGTGGGGAAGCTGCATTCCAGTATGTGATCAAAGTCATCGATCTGGCCATGAAGAAACAGGTGGATGCCACCGTGACCAATGCCCTGAGCAAAGAAGCTATCAATATGGCAGGGCACCATTATTCCGGCCACACGGAAATCTATGTGGAATACACCCATACGGAACACTATACCATGATGCTGGCCCACGAAAATCTCCGGGTGGTCCATGTTTCCACCCATGTGTCCCTCCGGGAAGCCATTGAACGGGTGAAGAAGCCCCGGGTCCTGGAAGTCATCCGGATTGCCAACGCCGGCTGCAAGGCCCTGGGCATCAAGCAACCCAAAATCGCCGTAGCCGGGCTGAATCCCCACTGCGGAGAAGGCGGACTCTTCGGACGGGAAGAAATCGAAGAGATCCAGCCGGCTATCGATGAAGCCATGGCAGAAGGCATCTGCATCCCCGATAAGAAACCTACCCCGCCGGATACGGTTTTTTCCAAGGCACTGGGCGGCTGGTACGACATCGTAGTCTGCATGTATCATGACCAGGGCCATATCCCCCTGAAGGTCAAAGGGTTCGTGTACAACCATGAACTGGGTCATTGGGATGCAGTGGCCGGGGTGAACATCACCCTGGGCCTGCCCATCATCCGGGCCAGCGTGGACCACGGCACCGGCTTCGGCCATGCCGGCAATGGCGGGGCCAATGAACTGAGCCTGAAGAACGCCATTTCCTATGCCATCCAGCTGGCGAAGAATCGGGAATGAATATCATTTTTGTATATTCTGCCGATGAAGGTGCTGTTCTTCAGGTGAGGGTAAATGATTATATCATGAGTTAGACTCTTTTTATTGATAACACCGGACACTCTCTTTTAAAGAGTATCCGGTGTTATTATGTTATAATGTAAATATATTTCCAACGGATTTGGTTGATAACAAGGGAGTGAGAAACGATAAATATGATTGAAAAATATCGGAATAAAATCAAATCACCGGCAGAAGCTGCAAAAGTTGTGAAAAGCGGGGATTGGGTGGATTTTGGCTTTGGCAATGGTTTTCCGGAACTGTTTGATGAAGCCCTTGCTGCCCGCCGGGATGAGCTCCAGGATGTGAAGATCCGGGGCGGGCTAGTGTACCGTCCTATCATCCATACCATCGACTGTGATCCGGACAGGAAGCATTTCCAGTATTACAGCTGGCATTTGGGGGGCTATGAACGGAAAATGTTCACGGCGGGACGGCTCCAGTTCGTTCCCATGCTCCTGCGCCTGCTGCCGGAAATGTATCGGGATTATCTCCGGGTGGATGTGGCAGTCGTTCCCGTATCCAAACCGGATGAACAGGGGTATTGCGGATTGGGCCTCGCCAATTTCTGTTGGAAAACCATTATGGAAAAAGCCCGCACTGTCATTTTTGAAGTGAATGAAAACATGCCTTGCCTCCAGGGGGTGGATGGTTCTCATCGGGTTTCCCTGGATGAAGCAGATATCATCATGGAAGGGCAGCATGGACCTTTGTGCACGTCCAGTTATCGGACTCCATCGGAGGCAGACCTGCAGATCGCTAGGAATGTAGTGGCAGAGATTCCCAATGGAGCCACCCTTTCGCTGGGGGTTGGGACCATCCCTTTCACCATTGCCCAGATGCTGGCCCAGTCGGACCGGGAAGACTTGGGATGCCATACGGGGACTATCAGCGATGCCTTTCTGGCTCTGTACAAAGCAGGCAAGCTGACCAACGCCAAAAAGGAAGTGAAAACAGGGCTGAATACCTGGAATCTGGCCAGCGGTTCACAGGAACTGTATGATTGGCTCCAGGAGAATCCTCAACTTTTTTACCCGGCTGAACTGGACTACGTCCACAATCCCCGGGTGATTGAAAAGATATCCAATTATATCAGTATCAATGGTGGGGTGCAGCTGGACCTGATGGGTCAGGAAAATGCAGAATCTGTGGGGACTCGGCAGCTTTCCGGTGTAGGAGGACAGTTGGATTTCCTGGAAGGGGCATTCCTGTCCCGGGGCGGCGCAGGATATATCTGCATCGAGTCCTCCCGGGTGGACAAGAAGGGCGTGCGTCATTCCAATATCGTCCCAGCCATTGCTGCCGGCAGCGCCATTTCCGGGCCCCGTGCCCTGATCCAGAACGTGGCCACGGAATACGGGGTGGCTCATCTGACAGGGCTGTCGTTGAAGGAGCGGGCCCAGGCCATGATTGCTGTGGCACATCCGGATTTCCGGGCTGAACTGCAGGAATATGCGGCTAAGACGTTTGGCTGAGGGAAGAGAGAATAAAGGTAAAACTTTATAAGTAGGGAAAAAATAAAAGAGCTGTGAACGCCGCCGACAACCGTGTACGGCAGTGTTCACAGCTTTTATTCATTTTACCGTGCACAAGGCTTTTTGCTTTTGGCGGAGAGGATATCGGAGAATTTCCGGTCACTGTGCCAGAAGTTCCGGCGGGCGGTGATGTAGAAGCCCAGCCAGATGATGAAGCTTCCGACCCAGATCTGCCAGGCTGGCAGTTTGACGGACAGCAGGGGTCCCAGGACTACATAGGGGATGGCCAGTGGATACAGCAGGGAAACGGCGGAGGCGACGGATTCCTGGCCGAAATTCTTGCTGGGTTTGATGCCTATTCTTTGATGGCGGCGGCCAGCCTGGGCAGATCGTCTTCCGTCAGGACGGTCCCCGTCCCTGGGGCGGAGAGCTGACAGATCATTGCATACAGGCAGGGGAGTTCTTCTTTTGACAGGGAAAGATGCTGCTTTTTTGCCAGGAGCTGAAGGACGTCTTCTGTGATGTTCTTGGAGAGGAAAGCCAGGCGACGGCCTCCGAAGGTCTCCGGACGGATCCCCTCTACTGCAAAGGGGTCCTGGAGGGACAGGGCGATATGGGCCGCCAGGCTGTCGGAAAAAGCATATTTCCCTACAAAGGGCGCATTGGAGGGTACTGGGATGCCGGAAATCTCCGCCACGTAGTGGGACAGCTCCAGCAGTTTGGACAGCTGTACGCCGGTGGAGATGCCGTAGAGGCCTTCCAAGGTCATGATGATTTCGATGAGGGAGGCATTGCCGCAGCGTTCGCCCAGTCCGTTGACGGAACCATCGATCAGGGTGGCACCGCCACGGATGCCGGCCAGGGCATCTGCCAGTCCCAGACCGAAATCATTGTGGGTATGGATCCCCAAGATCACCGGGTGGGAAGCAGCTGACTGACAGGCCAACTGGCACATGTTCTGGATCCCTCCCGGAGAAGCTACGCCCACCGTATCGGCCAGGCGCACCCGGGAAGCACCGGAACGGGCTGCAGCTCCCATCATGCGCTGGAGGATCCGGGGATTGGAACGGGTGGAATCCAGCAGGCTGATGTTGCAGGCGATGTTTTTGCCGGCGATGTATTCGGCGGTTTCCCGGATCTTCCGTTCTCTTTCACACAGCTCATTTTCCCCGGCTGCTTTCAGGGAAAAGGAGGCGTGGATCACATCCGGATGGGCTTCTGCCTGGAGGTCGATCATCTGTTTCAGCCGGGTCATATCCGTTGTGTTGAAATTCAGGACTTCCGTCTTGATCTGTCTGCGGGGCAGGGCACACAGGCCTGCATTGATTTCCAGGGCCTTTTCATCGGGCTGATCCCCGTGCCAGGTGTTGTACAGCTGTACCTGCTGGATCCCCGCTTCATCCAGCCGTTGGACCAGTCCCAGCCGTTCTTCCTGGATAAAGGAGACCCCGGCCGTCTGTTCTCCTTCCCGCAGGGTGACATCGCACAGGACCAGAGGCCCGGAAGGGGCCAGATTTTCGTTGTAAGGGCTTACGCTGCGTTCCATTGACAAAATCCTCCGTTCTTTTTTATAGTATAAGGAATAGCAGTCAAGAGGTGAATCAGATGTTTTCCAATCCCAATCCTCATTATTTCATCGTGTTGAGTCAGTCCGACAGTATTTCTGCCGCTGCTGAAAAACTCCATGTTTCCCATCAGAATCTCAGCAAATACATCAAGAACCTGGAACAGGAGTACCGGATCACGCTTTTTACCCGGATGCCCAGGCTGAAGCTTACGGAAGCCGGAGAGGCCATGTTGGAAACCATGCGGGAGCTGGCTTTTTCTGAAGAAAATCTCCAGATCCGCCTGGAAGAGATCCGCCATGCCAAAACGGGGAAACTGCGGGTGGGGACGCCGGAAGGCCGGTTCCGCATCGTTTTTCCGGAACTCTTGGTCCGCATGAAGGAACTGTACCCCCAGGTGCGGATCGAACCGGTGGCTGCACCCTCCCATGCCCTGCAGAAGATGCTCCGGGAGAACGAACTGGATCTGGTGCTCATCGATCGGTATTTTGCCGACCTCATCCAATTCCGCCACCTGTTTCAGCTGGATGAAAGGCTGTTCTTGGTCATTTCCCGCAATCTGCTGCAGACTGTTTTTTCAGAAAAATCAGCGGAACGTCTGACAGACTTCCAGAAAGGAATCCGTCTGGAAGAATTTGCCAAGGTCCCTTTCATACTGAATTCGCCCAATTCGATTTCCAGATATTATCTGGACCGGTGGCAGGCAGAACACCAGCTGCAGCTTCCCACCATCATGGAACTGCCCCAGCTGGATATGCAGATCCTTCTCAGTGCCCGGGATTATGGGGCCAGTTTCTGCTGGTCCATGTATCTCTCCAGCATCCGGCAGCAGAATCGGCTGCATCCGGAGAATCCCCTTTATGCCTTCCCGATTTTGGAATTCCCCGCTCGGAACCAGGTGATCCTGGCCGCTCTGAAGAACAAGAAGCTGTCTGCCTTTGCGGCGGCCTTTGCCCGTCTGCTGCGGGAACAGTGTGAAAAGCTGTCCCCATCCTGACAGGCTTTACCATATCATATCCGGCTGCCATAAAAAAGAATATCCTGTTTGAATGGCTGCAACTGAGCGGTTGCGATTCATTCCCTAGAAAAAGTCTGCTGTCTGTGTTTTTCACAGCCAGCAGATTTTTTTGCAGTGTGAAAATAAAAAAATCATGTTTTTTCAATAACGTTCGTAAAGGAACGAAATATATAAAAATGAAGGAAGTCGTATAAGCATTGATACAACAAAAATAAATTATTTAAATTATAAGAAAAATGCATTTTACCTGCAATAATCCCTGAAAATGTTAATAATAATACGGAAAACAGCTGTGTATACAGTATAATGTGAAAAATATGTGAAGTCATATTCAACGAATAAAAAACCTATTAATATAATAATCGTTCAGAATAAAAGTTCCTTCAAGGGAGGGGTCAATGATGACAACATCAACAGGCACCAAGAAAAAAACAACTTGGCAGAGAATCAAAAGTATGGGACCGGGAGCCATTGTAACGGCTGCCGTGGTAGGACCGGGGACGGTGACCACCTGTGGCCTGTCCGGTTATGGCTTTGGCTATGCGCTGGCCTGGGCTTTGATCTTCAGTGTGATCGCCATGGTGATCATGCAGTTCATGACATCCAAGATCGGGATTGTAGGGGAGATGGGATTAGCCGATGCGGTACATAAAGTTTTTGCCAAAAACCCCTTTCGGGGTCCGTTGTTCCTCCTGCTCATCGTTGCTATCTTTTGCGGGAATTGTGCTTATCAAGCAGGTAATGTGGTGGGGGCTTCTGTTGGCCTCGGCATCGTCTTTGGCCCGTATCGGACTCTCTTCTGCATCATTATCTCTGGGTCTGCGCTGGCTCTGGTTCTGAGCGGCAACATCAAATACATTGCCAATGTGCTGACCGGTCTTGTGTTCCTGATGGCTGTTGTATTTTTGATTACGGCTATTATCGTTGGTGTGGATGTGAAGGCTTTGCTGCACGGCATGTTCGTTCCCAGCATCCCTTCTGGATCCCTTCTCAATGCCATCGGGCTCATCGGGACCACCCTTGTTCCTTACTGCCTGTATCTCCATGCTTCTACCACGGCCAGTGAAAAAGCTGTGGATAAGGAAGAAGCTTTGATCGATGCCAAATATGATTCTGTCACCAATGCCATTTTGACGGCTATCATTTCCGTCAGCATCATGGTGGTAGGCTTCAGCCTGTTCCAGCGGGGCGAAACCGTCAAGGGAGTCGCTGATCTGGCCCTGGGCCTGGAACCTCTGGCCGGGACGGCTGCTAAAGCCATCTTCGCTATCGGGATCTTCGCTGCAGGGATCAGTTCCGCCACCACGGCCCCTCTGGCTGCTACCTATGTGATCACCGGGATCCTGGGCTGGTCCACCGACCTGAAGGACAAGAGATTCCGTGCCATCACTACGGTGGTGTTCATCCTGGGGTGTGTGGTAGCCATCATGGGCGGCACTCCTACCAACATCATCACGATTGCCCAGGCCATCAACGGGGTGGCTCTGCCTCTCAGCGTCTGCCTGGTGGTCTATGTGGCCAATGATGTGGGTGTGCTGGGCAGCTACAAAAATACTGCCATCCTGAATGTGGAAGGACTGGCTGTGGTGGTCATCACCCTCTTCATGGCATACCGTACCTTCATGGTCTATGCTCCGAAAATGGCCCAGATGATCGGCTGAGAAATCTCACAAAAAAAGAAAAACTCCATCGGTTGTTTCATGCTACACTGGATGGGGTTTTTCTTTTTCTCTCATGATTTTGTTTACCCATAAAGGAGGATGCAACAATGGAAAACAAGTATGCTCATTATACGCCCCAACAGGTCCGGGATTTGATCAGCAAGGGAGAAATCACTTCCAGCACTTCCGGCATGGCGGCCGGGTATGTCCAGGCGAATCTGATCTGCCTGCCCGGGGATTATGCCGAGGAATTTTACGAATTTGCCAAGCTGAATCCTCAGCCCTGTCCGGTATTGGAGGTCTTTGAGAAGGTTCCAGTCTCCCATTTCCTGGCTCCGGGAGAAAATATCCTGAGCAGCATTCCCTGGTACAACATCTACCGGGACGGGAAACTGGAAAAGACCATCCAGGATGCCAATGAGTACTGGACGGAGGATATGGTGGGATTCCTGATTGGCTGCAGCTATTCTTTTGAAGAAGCCTTGCTGAAAAACGGCATAGAGATCCGCCACATGACCCTGGGGACCCCGGTCCCCATGTTCCGGACCACCATTGCCTGCAAACCCTATGGCCGTTTCCATGGGAATTATGTGGTCAGCATGCGTCCTATGACGCCGGAAAATGCCGAAAAGGCTAAAGAAATCACCGAACAGTTCCCTCGGGTCCACGGAGGCCCCGTCCAAATCGGGGATCCGGCAGCCATTGGCATCAAAGATGTGGATCAGCCGGATTATGGGCAGGCTGTACCCTTCCATGAAGGCGAGATCCCTGTATTCTGGGCCTGCGGGGTGACGCCCCAGTTCGTAGTGGAAAATGTCAAACCGCCCATCGCCATTTCCCACCGGCCCGGCTACATGTTCATCAGCGATATCCTGAACACCGAAATCGAAGAAAAGCTGGCGGCTAGGGAGAAATAAAATGAGGGGCTGTTGCGCATGCAACAGCCCCTTTTTGAGGTCTCGGGTCTCGAGTCTCGAGCCGCTATGTGGCTTATGAGACCGGGGGTGTTGCACGTAACGTGCAACACCCCCTTTTTTTATTTATGCATCTTTATAAATCTTTGCACAGGCTTCTGCCAGGCGCTTGCAGCCTTCTACGATATTTTCGTAGCTGTTGGCGAAGGAGAGACGGACGTAATATTTCCCTTCCGGTCCGAAGACGCTGCCGGGGACCAAGGCCACCTTGGCGTTTTCCAGCAGGTAGGGAGCGAATTCATCTCCCGTCATCCCCAATTTCTTGATGTTGATGAAGATATAGAAGGCCCCTTTGGGATTCTTGCAGCTGAGACCAGGGATGGCGTTGATGGCTTTCACTGCATAATCCCGGCGGCGGGCATATTCTTTCACCATGTTTTCCACTTCATCTTTTTCTTCGGTCAGGGCCACCACGCCGGCTTTCTGGACAAAGGCAGGAGCACAGGTGGTCACATGCTGATGGAGCTTGTTCATGGTCTTGATCAGTTCTTCATTGGCTGCCGCATAGCCCAGGCGCCAGCCGGTCATAGAGTAGGCCTTGGAGAACCCGTTCATGGTGATGGTGCGTTCCTTCATGCCAGGCAGGGAAGCGATGCTGAAGGTTTCAGCTCCATCATAGCGCAGCCGTTCATAGACTTCATCAGAGATGACCATGATGTCATTCTTGATGGCGATGTCGGCCAGTTCTTCCAGCACCTGTTTGGACAGGATCCCGCCGGTGGGATTGCTGGGGGTGATCAGGACCAGGGCTTTGGTCTTGGGGGTGATCTTGCTGCGGATTTCGTCCAGGTCCAGCTGGTAGTCATTTTCTTCTTTCAGGGTATAGAAAATGGGGACGGCACCCAGCAGTTTGGGGACGTTTTTATAATTCAGCCAGCCCGGGTTGGGCACCAGGATTTCGTCCCCTTCGTTCAGGATGGCTTCCATAGCGCAGAATACGGCTTCGGAGAGGCCGACGGTGACCAGGACTTCTTCCGGCTTGTAGTCGATGCCGTTCTGGACTTTCAGCTTATTGGCGATGGCTTTCCGCAGTTCCATGGTGCCGAAGTTGGAGGTATAGAAAACATCCCCAGCCTGGATATCCTTGATGCAGGCGTCTTTGATGTAGGCGGGTGTATCGAAATCCGGGCGGCCCAGTTCGAAGTGGATCACCGTTTCGCCGGCCCGTTCCATGGCCAGTGCTTTTTCATTGACCTTACGGATGCCGGAAGGTTCCAGTTCGTTCATTCTTGCAGCAATGAAATTTTTCATAAGCAGACTCCTTTTTCAAATACAGTTTCCCTCCAGAGGTTGAAGGATTTTTCTTTATGGGTTTAGTATACTCTTGGACTGATCCGGAAATCCAATACCAAAGCCTTTATAAAGGAATAAAAAAGCCTTTATAGAGAGAAGAACACAAGAAAATGTTTGGAAAAGTCAGAACGAAAAAACGTAGTATAATATATATAATTCAGGAAAAGAAGAAAACCTTTGAGAATGGAGGTCCCTTTTCTTTTATCCGTTCCCTAAAAAGTGTAAAATAGGGAAGAGAGAATGAGAAGGAGTCATTTATGAAAAACCACGACTATGAATATGTCCGGACCATTGTCCAGGAAGGGAATTTTTCCAAAGCGGCCCAGAAATTGTATATCTCCCAGCCTGCCCTAAGTGCAGCCATCAAAAAAATCGAAAAGGATCTGAACGGGATCCCTCTGTTCGACCGGAGTGTGAATCCGGTCAAACTGACGGTGGAAGGAGAATACTGGCTGGAAAAGGCCAGGGAAATCGACCGGATCGAGACCCAGATCCGGGAACATTTTGCCGCTGCTGCCGGGATCCGGAGCGGGACCATTTCCGTGGGGAGCTCTGCCTATTTCTGCGCCTATCTCCTGGCCAACCTGATCCGGGAATACCACCATCTCAACACGTCCTGTGAAATCGACCTGACAGAATGTGATGCCACCTCCATGGATCAGAGGCTGCGGAAAGGGACGCTGGATGTGGGAATCGACGTGGAACAGCTGGATCCGGATCTGTTTGACAGCTATAATCTGGGAAAGGAGTACCTGCTCCTGGCGGTACCGGCATCTTTTCCCGTGAATCGGAAGGCTGCCAGATACCAAATCCGGAGGAAGCAGATCCTGGACCGGAGCTTCCTCCGGGACGATGTGCCGGGCGTGGATTTGGGGCTTTTCCGGAAGGAGCCTTTCGTATTGCTGAAAAAGAACCAGGACAGCTACCGGCGGGCCATTGCCCTTTGTGAAGAAGCTGGCTTCGAACCGGACGTAACCCTGTATCTGGATCAGCTCCTGACCGCTTACAGCGTGGCCCGGAATGGGCAGACCGGCTGTGTGTTCTTCCGAGACACCATCGTCCAGTATGCGGAAGATACGGACAAACTCTGCTACTATAAACTGGGCAGCCCCTTGGCGGCCCGGGATATCCGGCTTTCCGTGCGGAAGAATCCCCGGCCCACCCGGTTGGTCCGGAATTTCATCCGGTTTATCCAGGAGAAGATGCAGGGAATCCATTCTAGTTTATAAAAAGTGGCTGAAAAAATGTCAGGAGGGGAGAATATGGATAGTTTCAGTGTCGCAGCAGGGGCCGTAGCTCCCTTGATGTTTTTTATGGCACTGGGTTTTTGCGTCAGCCGAAAAGCTCATTTTGATTCGGCGGCTATCGCCAATTTTAATAAGCTGGTATTCAAGGTATTCCTGCCGGCCAATATGTTTGCGGCTGTTTATTTTTCCGATATGTCCAAACTTCTGGATCCTAAACTTTTTTTCCTATGCAGTAGGAGGAGTATTGGGAATTTATCTGTTAGCTTATTTTTTAGTTGTCCGGCTGGTCAAGGACAATCGAAAACGGGGAGCCATCATCCAGATTGTTTACCGCAGCAATTTCATCATCTTGGGGGTTCCCTTGGTGGAGAACATATACGGGTCGGAGGCAGTAAATATGCCTTTGATGCTGGCTACTATCATTCCACCTCTCTACAATGTGCTGGCAGTATATACTCTGGAAAAATTCCGGGGTGGCAGAATGGACTGGCGGCATATTCTTTGGGGTGTGATTACAAACCCTATGATTTTGGGCGTGCTTTTGGGAGCCATAGTAAAATTGCTACCGTTTTCCCTGCCGGATTTCTTGACCAAAGCTCTAAAAGATATGGCAACAGGAACGACGCCTCTGGCATTGATCGTCTTGGGGGCTTCTTTCAATTTCGAAAGTGCGGTGGGGGAACTCCGTCTTCTCCTGGCCTGTATCTTTTCCCGCCTGGTCCTAGCCCCGGCAGTATTTCTGGCTGGTGCGATTCTCTGTGGTTTCCGAGGAGTCGAACTGGCGACTTTGATGAGCATCAGTATCCCTCCTTGCGCAGTGGCTGGTTATGTCATGGCCCAGCAGATGGACAGTGACGGGGAACTGTCCGGAAACTGTGTGGTCTTCACTTCCGCCTTGTCCTGTGTGACCATGTTCCTATGGATCTTCTGTGTGAAGGCCCTGGGACTGATTTGATACAATGAGAACAGCACTGAATTTTTATGCAATAAATATGCGTAAAAATTCAGTGCCATTTATTGTTGAAAAACTGTTCTCTCTTTTCTTTCTTTACAAAAATGAAATCTTTTTTAAGGATTTTCAAAGAATAGTTGTACCATTATAGTATGATAGGCAAAAAGTTATAATGTAAATAAGATAACAGAAATTACAAGTTTTTTCTGGAAACTGTGAAAACTTAGTGGTATAATATCCACGTATCCAGTTTGAAGGCTGCCGAAAGGAGGGGAAAGCATTCTTCAAACTTCTATCATACAGGAGGACGGACTATACAAATTCTGAAGACTGTATAGAGCAAGGAAGGCAACCTGCTATAATTTATCTTTCATCGATGGAGCCGGCTGTCCCCTGTGTTGAATTGATGTGGAATCTTTTGTTTTCACAGACAAGATTCCAGAAAAAAGGAGAGGGGAAAACCATGCAGTTTGATATCATGCATTTTGAAGCCCTGGGCTCTGAATCCCAGCATTTGGAAGAGGCTACCAAGGAAGCCCAGGCCAAAGGCCTGCTGCCCAAAGATTTAAAGTATGAAATCACTCCGGATGATCTGCAGACCTATCTGAAGAAGCATCCTGACACTGTCCTGCCAGACATCATCACCACCAAGACCCATTCTGTTTTACCGCCTGAATACCTGAAGGGGACCAAAAAGAGCATCGTAAGCCGGAGTGCCGGATACGATCATTTTGAAGCCCTGGCCGATGTAGCCAATATCACTTCTCTGCGGAATTACTGTGTAAATGCTGTGGCCCAGACTGCCATCAAATTTGTGTACTGCACCTGTGGCATGCTGAACCAGTACACCAAAAATACACTGACTTTTGAAAGAAACAAGGCTACTTCCTTCATGGAACTGAATGAAAGCCGGACAGCCACCGTTTACGGGGTAGGGAAGATCGGCAAACGGGTCTATGAACTGCTGGAAGCCAACGGGCTGAAAGTCAAGGCTGTGGACCTGCGGGCCAAGGAACTGGACAAACTCTACAACCATACGGTGAATTTCGTTTCCAAAGAAGAAGGCATCAAAGATACGGATATCGTCGTGAACGTGATGAACCTGACCCGGATCAAAGAAAGCCCGCTCTACAATGTGGGGTATTTCTCCAAGGAATACCTGCTGCAGGCAACCCGGCCCATTGAATTCATCAATGTGACCCGTGGGGATATCGCTCCGGAATCCGTGCTGCTGGAACTGTACAAGGAAGGGAAGATCCTGGGGATCGGTACCGATGTATTCACCGACGAAACGGCCTTCTCCGAAGCCCTGAACGGTAGAGGAGAATTCAGCACACCGGACATGAAAGCGGCCAAGGAAATCATGGACAAGGCCATGGACCGCAGCGAGAACTTCTATGTGCAGCCGCATCAGGGCTTCAACTCTGACCGGGCTGCCGTGGAAAAGGCCAAGGATGCCATCATCCACGTCTGCGAATGGTACAAGAACGGCGGCAAGAAGTTCGATGAACAGCTGCCTTATTACACCCTGAAATAATCGCAGGGTCCTTTCCAAAAGAAGGAGCCTGTGAAGGGCTCCCTACATACGAGAAATGAGGGATTGATATGTCAAAAGCAATTTGGCAAGTCTTCATTGATTTCGGCATCATGGCGATCCTCCTGCTGATCGGCCAAATCTGCCGTGCTAAGATTTCACTGTTCCAGAAAGCATTGATTCCCGCCTCCCTGATCGGCGGGGTCCTTGCCTTGATATTTGGGCCCAGAGGCTACGGCTTCCTACCCCTGTCTCCCCAATTCGGCGTTTATGCTGCTGTGCTGATCGTGGTCATCTTCGCTGCTACCCCTATCGGGGATACTCCCAGCAAAGATAAGGTCAACAGCAAGGTCATCGGCGGCATGTTCTTCAACCTGACCGGGATCGCTATCCTGCAATATGCCGTAGGGATGTTCCTGACCATCTATGTGATCCAGTTCATCTGGCCGGAAGTTACGGATCCCTTTGGCCTGATGATGGCTACCGGGTACTATGGCGGCCATGGTACGGCAGCGGCTGTAGGTCCTGTGCTGGAAAGCCTGGGCTATGCCAACATGACGGACCTGGGGTATACCACCGCAACGGTGGGTATCGTAGGCGGTATCCTGCTGGGGATCGTGATCATTGGCTGGGGTACCAGAAAAGGCTATACCCATTATGTAACTGACCCGCAGGAACTGCCTGTTGAACTGCGGACTGGTTTGGTTCCTCCTGAAAAACAGAAAGCTGCCGGCAGAGGCACCATTTCCGCTATCTGCCTGGACCCCATGGCCTTCCATGTAGGTCTGATCCTCTTGGCTTCCATGCTGGGGTATTACAGCTCTGCCTGGTTCAAGGTGTTCACCAAAGCCACCATCAACTATGGTGTTCCTATCCCGGCATTCTGCCTGTCCCTGATCTGGGGCTTGATCATCAATAAGTTCTTGAACAAATCCGGTGCCATCAAATACGTTGACCGGTATTCCATCAGCCGTATCCAGGGCATGAGCACCGACTTCCTGATGGTTTCCGGGATCGGTTCCCTGAAACTGAGCGTAGTATTGGACTTTGCAGGCCCTCTGCTGATCGTCTGCGTAGCTGGGTTCGTGATCAACTGGCTGTGGTTCATCTACATCGGCGGGAAGAGCTCCTTCAGCGACTGGTTCGAACGGAACATGATGGTTTGGGGCCATGCTACCGGCGTGGCTGCAACGGGCCTGCTGCTGCAGCGGATCGTTGACCCTGACCTGAAATCCAGAGGGATTGAAGACTCCGGTATCGCCGATATCTTCAACCGTCCGCTGATCATCGGCTATCAGGTCATTCCGCCCATCATCATGAACTTGTATCCGCAGAACGGCGGCGTCATCGTCACCTGGGCAACCTTCGGGATCGTGGCCATCATGTGGATCGTAGCCTACAAGTTCGGTTGGTGGGTTCCTTCCATGAAGTTGCAGAAATACGATCACAGCAAGGATGCTGCGTAATTGAATAAAGTAAGTTGAAGGGGCTGTTGCATAGGCGACAGCCCCTTTTTTATCCCCTGGATGCGGGCTGGAGACGCCAGGCAGCCAGGGCCAGGAAAAGGGCTGGCAGGAGGATGGCTGTATCTCCCTGGGCCTGGGTCAGTACGTAGCCCCAGGCTGAGCCCAGGCAGAAGATGCCATTGATGAGGATATAGACCAGGGCTTTCCTGAGGGAAGCGGGCTGGTGGTCTTCCAGATAGGAACCGAAGGCTTCCACCGTCCGTTTCATGTTCCCCATGACCATGATGCTGGTGTATTCCCGGTCCCCCACTCGATGGAAAGTCTCCATCTGGAGTCCGCTGGCGCAGCCCATGAGGCAGAGGGAAATCCGAGTCATGAGGGCCGAGGCGGGAAGCTGGCTGGTCAGGAGCAGCAGGAAGCTTTCCAGCAGGAGGATGCGTTTCTGGAAGCGGACCTTGTCTTCCAGGCGTCTTTCCAGCTGTCGGGCGGCCAACAGGCCCAGCATATAGGATAGAGCCGGCAGCAGGAAGGGAATGATCTGCCAGAAACGGCCGGAGGCCAGTACATGGCCGGAATAGATGATGTTCCCGGTCTGGGCAAAGGCAAAGACACCGCCCCGGGCCAAGAAGCTGTAGGAAGCAGAAAAACCGCCGGCAGCTGTCACCAGGATCAAAAGGGGCCAGGAGTCTGCCATAAGACCCAGGGACAGGGTCCTTTTTTCATTTTGCATGTCCTGCATCGTGGAGCAGGTGGAACAGGTGGTCATAGGGCATCTCCTTTCTATACAGGGAAAACAGGGATGGTTTTTTTCGTTGGGTCCAGTATATAATGAAAAGAGCAATTTGTATAATATATTTTATCTGTTATGATATAGAAAATACCTATTGGAGGGAACCATGAATCTGATCCAACTGCGCTATTTCCAAATGGTGTGTGCCTGCGGCAATATGACCCAGGCAGCAGAACTGCTGAAGGTGTCCCAGCCCTCTCTGTCCAGTGCCATCCAGTCCCTGGAACGGGAATTCGGGGTGGTCCTGTTCATCCGGCAGTACCGGGGCATGGAGCTGACTGCGGAAGGAGAACGGCTGCTGAAGATGTCCCGTTCTCTGACGGAAGATGCGGACAAGCTGACCCGGATCATGCGGGATCTGGGGGCTGGGCGCCATACTTTGCGGCTGGGAGTCCCTCCCGTCCTGGGAGGCTGGCTGCTGCCCCGGCTGTATGCAGATTTCTTCCAAGGACATCCTGATCTACAGCTGGAAATCTTGGAAGAACGGCGCAGTGTGGTCCAACAGAAGTTGGAACATGAATTGATCGATATGGCCTTTGTAATCCATACCCAGCCTCTGGGCGGGGACTATAAGACCCTGTGTGCAGCCAGGCTGGAATCGGGCGGGATCCTCAGCCGACGGCACCCGCTGGCTGGAAAGAAAAGGCTCTTGCTGGAAGAACTGGCTGGAGAAAAAATGGTTTTGATGCCAGAGTTGTTCTTTCAGTCGGAACTTTTGGAGGATCGATTCGCCAAGGCAGGAATCCAGCCTCAGATCCTGTTCCGGACCTCCCAGATCTATACCATGCTGCAGCTGGTGAAGAAACAGCAGGCTGTAGGTTTCCTGTACCGGGAAATGGTCCAGGAAGACCCGGAACTGATCTTTGTGCCCTTCCAGGATCCCATGGAAATCCAGCTGAGCCTGATCTGGAAAGAGAATCATTACCGTTCAGCCGGGATGGCGGAGCTTTTGGGCTTTTTCCGGGAAAAAAACCGGCAGAAAAACCGTGGCGGAAAAGGCGGCCGGGCTGGAGCCTTGGAGGGAACCATGGTATAATATACAGGTTCAGTCTGTCAGAGAAAATCATCGGAAAGGGAATTTGGGTGGAAATCATGGAAAGCAGTCTGCCATTTATGCTGGCCAGCCCGTTGGCGGTCATCGGTCTTACGCTTTTTAGCTGTGTGGTTGTGAAACGATACGTATACTGGAAGGTGGGAATCATCCATTATCTCTTGGGCGTGGCGCTGCTGCTGTATTTCTTTGTCCGGGGAATGGTGAATATTTCCGGGGGACAGCCTTTGTTCGCCCACAGTTCCTGGGTGATCCTGCCCGTAGGGCTGACCTTGGGCTTCCGGGGACTCACCGAATGCCTGCGGTCCGAATTCCTGCTGACCCAGGACCGGAAACTGGTCAGCAAGTTCGAATGGACCAACCGGTGCTTCGGGTACTGCTGCTTCCTGGATTTGATGATCCTATTTGTGTATGTGGGGTCGGTGTTCTTTTAAAAGATTAAGGGGGTGTTGCACGTTGCGTGCAACACCCCCTTTTCATTGATACCCAAAAATCTCTGCAATCTCATTGTGGTAGCGCTTGATCTCGGTGGACAGGATCCGCAGGAAATCCTGCATGTAACGGGGGACGAAGGGGCGTTTGGGCACAAAGAGATGGGTCTGGATCCGGTGGTCGGCGTGGAGGACCCGGAGGGGGATCAGGGGAGCGGAACCGGGAAAGGTCCGGTTGCATTCCTGGATCACGTGATACATGAAGGAAGAGGAAAAGGTAGCGGCCAGGCCTTTCTTGCAGAGTTCGAACTGGGTGCCGTAATCGCTGATGGATACGATCTGCTGGGCATAGATGTTCTGGTTGTGGAGAAAGGCGGTATACAGGTGCTGGACCGTGCTTTTCTGCCGGTTCCCCACCAGGGGCAGAGCCGCAAACTGCCGGAAATCCAGGAAATCCCCGGGATGGAGATCCCGCCAGGGGCCAGGCCCCCGGTAATGCTTTTTGAGGAACTGGTTGGTGGCGGTGAGGATCAGGATTTCTTCTCCCACTGGGACATGGGTCAAGAGGGGATCCGGAGGATAATCCACGCCCAGCAGCACATCCAGTTTTTGGTTCAGCATCAGCTGGACCAATTCCTCCGTATCCTGGAGGGTAGCGATGATATTCACTTTGGGATACATCCGATGGAATTGGGGCAGGATATTGGGAAGCAGGATATGGGCCCGGGTGGCATTGAGGCCCAGATGGATCTCCCCGATCTGGCCTTCTTCGATTTCCTGGATCTTCAGGGTCAGGTTCTTTTCCAGGTTGGAGATCCGCAGCAGGGTCTTCCGCAGGGCAATGCCCGATTCCGTGATGGTCAGCCGGGGGGTGCGTTCAAACAGCCGGGTCCCCAGCTCCGTTTCCAAATGCTTGATATGTTCGCTGAGGCACTGCTGGGTCACATGGGCCCGTTTGGCAGCCCGGGTGAAGTTCATTTCTTCCACTGCCAGCAGGAACATCTTCTGTGAGGTATCCATGGCTTCCTCCTTTAGGGTTCAGGAAAGATTTGCTTCATTTATTTTATCACAAGGTATTCCTTGTGAATATATGGAAGAGGTTTTGTTTTACATTGTGAATAAAGTATGTTACTTTTATTATAAAAGTCAGAGAATAATGAAAAATATAACTGGAGAAAAGAGGTGAATCAGCCATGCTGAGAAGGAGCCTGCGCATCCATCCGGAAGATTCCGTCATGTGCGTCCTGGAAGATGCTCATAAGGGAGACACTGTGGAGACCCCGGAAGGCGAAAAAATCGTCCTCTTGGAAGATATCGAGTTCGGCCACAAGGTGGCCATCAAAGATCTGAAAAAAGGGGAACCGGTCATCAAATACGGAGAAGAAATCGGATACATGCTTACTGATGCACCCAAAGGGACCTGGATCCATATGCACAATATGGGCTGCGACCGGGGGAAAATCTGACGGGACAATGGATAGGGGGAAAGATACATGGAACGTACATTTATGGGATACCAAAGGGCGGACGGCTCGGTAGGGACCCGGAATTATCTGGTGATCCTGCCTTCCGTGTTCTGTGCCAATTCTACGGTACAGAAAATCGCGGCCCAGATCCCAGGGGCTGTCCCCATGACCCACTGTGTGGGCTGCTCCCAAGTGGGCCTGGATTTGGAGCTGACGGCCAGGACCCTGAAAGCCATGGGCTGCCATCCCAATGCAGGAGCGGTGATCGTGGTAGGCCTGGGCTGTGAACGGTTCGACCCAGAGGAACTGTATGAAGCCATCCGGGCAACGGGGAAACCGGTGGCGAAATTTGTGATCCAAGAAGAAGGGGGCCCGACGAAGACCGTGGAAAAGGCCGTGGCTGCTGGAAAGAAATTTGCAGCGATCCTGGCCCAGCAGCAGCGGGTGCCCTGCCCGCTCAGTGCCCTGATGGTGGGGACGAAATGCGGAGGAACCGATGCCACCAGCGGCCTGGCTTCCAATCCGGCTGTAGGGAACATGGTGGACCGGCTGGTGGATGCAGGAGGCAGTGCCATCCTCAGTGAGCTGAATGAATTGCTGGGGACGGAAAAGTTCCTGGCAAAACGAGCGGTGAACGCTCAGGTGGCACAAAAAATCTACGATGCAGTCTACGAAATCGAAGATGTGCTCCGGGGAGGATTGGATTTCAGCCTGCCGGAGAACCGGAACCATCTGATCAGCCGGGGAAATTTTGCCGGAGGGGTCAGCAGCGTGGTGGAAAAAGCCCTGGGAGGCGTCCACAAAGGCGGGACCCGGCCCATCCAGGATGTACTGCCCTATGCCATCCCGCCCCAGAAAGGGCAGCACGGGCTGTTCCTGATGGATTACGAAAGCCAGGATGGGGAAGTGGTCACTGGGGAAATCGGTTGCGGAAGCCAGCTGATCGCTTTCACCACCGGACGGGGCCATGCCACAGGCCACCCTTTGGTGCCGGTGCTGAAAGTGACGGGCAATTACAAGACCTATGCTGCCATGACGGAATGCTTCGATTTCGATGCCTCTCCCATCATCAGCCAGGGAGCCAGCATCGAGGACGAAGGAGAACGGCTGCTGGATCTGGTGATCCGGGTAGCCAGCGGAGAGCAGACGGCAGCGGAAAAACTGGGAGGCACGGAGCTGTTCTGTGTGGCCCGGCGCCATGGCTACCATAAAAAGGATCCGGCGGAGCTGCGGAAACATGAAAAAGAAGTGGGCAACTGCTGACATCATAAAAAGAGATAGGAGAGAGACGAATGGGACGGTATGACAAGATTACGGACGCGTATTATCAGGGACTGATGGCTTCGGTGGGGTACCGGAGGAAGGATATCGACAAACCGCTGATCGGCATCGTGAATTCCTGGAACGATGTGAATCCGGGCCATAAACCTTTCAAGGAATTGGCCCAATATGTGAAAGAAGGGATTTGGGCAGCAGGGGGGACGCCGGCCGAATTCGGAGTGCCTGCCCCCTGCGACGGGATGTCCCAGATGCTGGGGATGCAGTATGTCCTGCCCCAGCGGGATATGATTGCGGCATCGGCAGAAGCCATGGCACGGGCCCATCATTTCGACGGGATGGTGTTCCTGTGTTCTTGTGATAAAATCGTCCCCGGCATGCTGATGTGCGCCGCAGCTCTGGATATCCCGGCCTTGGTCCTCACCGCTGGGTCCATGATCCCCTACCAGATCCCGGGACGGGATCACCCCATGGCCACCAGCGACCTGAAGGAATCCATCGGGGAAGTGAAGGCCGGACGGATCACCCAGGAGCAGTTCCGGGATTACGAAGACCATGTGTGCTATTCCTGCGGGACCTGTTCTATGTACGGGACTGCCAATACCATGGGGGTCTTTGCGGAAGTATTGGGGCTCTGCCCTCCAGATTCTACCGCTATGCTCTATTGTGCCTCTGATAAAGTAAAACAAGCAAGGAATGTGGGAGAAAAAATCGTCGAATTGGTAAAGAAACAGGTGAATGCCCGGACCTTTATGACCCGGGAATCCTTGGAGAACGGGATCCGCCACGTGTCTGCCACCGGTGGCTCCACCAACTTCGTCATGCATGTGATGGCCATTGCCAAGTGTGCGGGAGTTTCCCTGACCTTGGATGACTTCGATGCCATCCAGGAAAGCGTACCGGTGGTGGCCAAGATGAAACCGTCCAGCAAATACAACCTGTGGGATTATTACCTGGCTGGCGGCGTCCGGGCTTCCCTTAACGAAATCCGCAGCCAGCTCCATCTGGATGTACCCATGGCCTTTGGCGGGACTATGCGGCAGCTCCTGGACAGCTTCCAGGGACCGGTGGACCGGAACGTGATCCATACGGCGGAAGATCCCCTGTATCCGGACGGCTGCTTCACCATCCTCCACGGGAATCTGGCTCCCCGGGGCGCTGTGGTGAAAAAGAGCGGCGTAGATCCGGAAATGTTCCATCACAGAGGACCGGCGGTGGTCTTTGAAAGCGAAGAAGAACTGATGCAGTCCTTCATGGCCAACAAAATCAAACCGGGCTGTGTGCTGGTGATCCGGTATGAAGGGCCCAAAGGGGGACCGGGCATGCGGGAGATGTCCATCCCAGCCGCCACTTTGGTGGGGATGGGTCTCCACAAATCCGTGGCCATGATCACCGACGGAAGGTTTTCCGGAGCCTCCCGGGGACCCTGCGTGGGGCATATCTGCCCGGAAGCCTATGAGGGCGGTCCCATTGCCGCGGTCCGGGACGGGGATATGATCACCATCGATCTGGACAAGAAAATCTTGGAACTGGAAGTGCCGGAAGAAGAAATCGCCCGGCGCCTGAAAGAGGCCAAAGCCCCGGATCATAAGGCGCCCGGTATGCTGGCGGCCTACCAGGAATGTGTCCATGGAGCGGATGAAGGGGCCCTGTGGCTGTATGACCGGAAGAAAAAATGACCGGCCTGGTGCAGCTCAGTCCCAAAAAACCAAAAAGATGAAGGAATGGCGGAAAACGGAGGGATGACAGGATGAATGTAATCATGTTCGTGGTTGGCCTGGTTCTCATGTTCGCATTAATGATCAAGACAAAATATGGGCCCTTTATCTGCATGCTGATCGCCGGGCTGTTCATCGGCCTGACCAGCGGCCTGGGGACCAAAGGGACCATAGACGGCTTGGTAGGAGGCTTTGGGGGCACTTGCAAGAGCATCGGGCTGCTGGTGATTTTCGGGACAATCTTGGGAGAATATCTGGAAAAATCCAATGCCTGCCAGAAAATCGCTACCACTCTGCTGAAATATACAGGGAATAAGAATGCTTCAGCAGCCCTTTCCATCACCGGGTTCATCGTGGCCATCCCGGTATTCAGCGATGTGGCCATGGTACTGCTTTCTCCCATCGTGAAAAATGTAGGGAAAAAGAGCGGCAAGAATGCCTGTGCCTTGGGTACGGCCACCGCTTGTTCCCTGCTGTCCACCAATGCCTTTGTGGCTCCTACGCCGGCACCTTTGGCCGTAGTGGCCATCCTGGGATTGGATATCGGGGTCTCCATTGCCTATGGTCTGGTCTGTGCTGCGGTGATCACCCTGGCGGTGTGGGCCTTCACGGAATTTTATTTGCTGAAGAAACCGGACAGCTGGTACACGGAACTGCCGGCGGAAGATCAGGCATACGGAGAAGAAAATAAGGATGTCCCGGAAAAGGAAATGCCTTCTTTCCTGGCTTCCCTGCTCCCTATCCTGATCCCCATCATCCTGATCCTGGCAGGTTCCATCGGAGGCCAGTTCCTTCCGAAAAAGAGTCTGGCCATGACGCTGCTGGCCTTTGTCAGCAACAAGAACATCGCCCTGGCCCTGGGGATTGTTTCGGCAGTAGCTCTGTTGGCCAGATACCTGCCGGAAAAGACTCGGTATACCCCCATGACTTCTGCTCTGAAGACTTCCGGGACCATCGTGTTCATCACTGCAGCTGGCGGGGCCCTGTCCAACATCGTCAAACTCACCGGGGTGGGTGATGCCTTCGCCCATGCCTTGGTGGCTTCCCCCATTCCCGTCCTGCTGATCCCCTTCCTGATCACCGGCTTCTCGAAATTCGCCCAGGGGTCCGGTTCGGTGGCAGAAATCCTGGCTGCCGGCCTTTCCCTGCCCATGTGTGAAGCCGGCCTTATGACACCGCTGGAGGCCTTCCTTTCCATCAGTGCTGGGGCATCTCTGGGATCCCATGTGAACAACAGCTTCACCTGGGTATTCAGCGAATTCATGGGCTATGACATCAAGACCACCATGAAGACCCTGTGCGTGTGTCAGAACATAAGTTATGACAATGCATGTACATCGTAATGAAAAACCACCATGAAGACCCTGTGCGTGTGTCAGAACATTGTCATGTCCCTGACCGGCATCATCATGACCTTCCTGATCAGCGCGGTAATCCGCTGAGAGAAATAAATAATAGAATCCAACAAGGCTGTGAAATGCTGCTGATTAGAAACAGGCAGGGGTTTTCACAGTCTTGTTCTGTTTTTATTTGGATCAAGAATCAGAGGCTTCTGGGTGTGCAGTCAGTACCTTTACTTCTTGTAGATAAAGAGAGAAAATTATAAAAAGAGACGGATCATGAAATAGGAGGCTGACATGGTTATTCAAAAGAAAGCGTTGGCGGGTACGTTGGAATCCAGTGACTGCCTGGTCCGGATCGAACCGGCGGAAGGGCTCTCCGTAACGATCCATTCGGTGGTGGAGCAGCAGTTCGGAGAACAGATCCGGCAGGTGGCCTGTACCGTTTTAGAAAACCTGGGCGTTACAGGGGCTGCTGTGGATATCCAAGATTATGGCGCCCTGGACTGTGTCATTGCAGCCCGGGTGGAAACCGCAGTCCGGCGGGCAGGGAAGGAGGCATGAACATGAGACGGTCTATGCTTTTTCTGCCGGGGAATACCCCCAATATCATCATGAATGCAGATGTGCTGGGCGCGGACAGTGTCATTTTGGACCTGGAAGATGCTGTGGCACCGGATCAGAAAGATGCGGCCCGGATCTTGGTGAGGAATACCCTGAAAACCATGAAGTTCCAGGACTGTGAAGTGATTGTCCGGATCAATCCCCTGTCATCGGGAGAATGGCAGCAGGATCTGGAGGAAATCATTCCCTACCGGCCGGCCATCATTATGCCCACCAAAATCAGCTGTTCCCAGGATGTGCAGCAGATCGCTGCCTATATGGGAACAGTGGAAAAGAAAGCCGGGAACCCGGTAGGGTCCACCCGGATCATGCCCTTGATCGAAACGGCTCGGGGCGTGGAAAATTCTTATCACATTGCGGAAGCGGATCCTCGGGTGTGCGCCATTTTCATCGGCTGTGAAGACCTGACGGCGGATCTGTGCTGCGAACGGACCAAGGCGGGGAATGAAGTGTTCTATGCCCGGAGCCGGGTGGTCTGTGCGGCAAGGGGGGCTGGAATCGATGTGTACGATACGCCTTTTACGGATATCAACGATGGGGAAGGACTGCGGAAAGATGCTGCCTTTGCCAAAGGCCTGGGCTATACGGGGAAAGCCTGCATCTCGCCCCGGCAGGTGGATATCGTCAATGAAGTGTTCTCTCCTTCGGAAGAAGACATCGCCTATGCCAGGATGGTCTTCGAGGCCATCGAGGAAGGAAAGAAACTGGGCAGGGGGGCTGTGGCCCTCCATGGGAAGATGATCGACAAGCCCATCGTGGATCGGGCTGCCCATGTACTGGAAATGGCTTCCCATATGAAAAAGGAGGTGTTCCCGGATGACTAAGCTGGTAGCTTCGCTGACCGAGGCCATACAGAAATGCGGGCTGAAGGACCATATGACCATTTCGTTCCATCACCATCTCCGTAATGGGGATTATGTGCTCAACAGTGTCTTGGACGCCGTCCGGAGCCTGGGCATCAAAGATCTGACGGTCAATGCCAGTTCCCTTTTCGATGTCCATGAACCCTTGCTCCAACACATCCAGGAAGGAACGGTGGGCGGCATCGAAACCGATTACATGGGGAAGGCCGTTGGGGAAGGGATCTCTCATGGGATCCTGGCCAAACCAGTGGTGTTCCGGACCCATGGGGGACGTCCGGCTTCCATCGATACAGGGCGGAGCCACATCGATGTAGCGTTCATTGCGGCGTCTCAGGCAGATGAACAGGGGAACTGCACCGGAAAGTATGGAAAATCTGCCTGCGGGGCCCTGGGGTATGCCATGAGCGATGCGGCCCATGCCGATAAGGTGGTGGTGGTCACCGATGAATTGGTTCCCTATCCGCTGGGAGGATTTTCTATCCCGGAAACAGAAGTGGATTATGTGGTCCAGGTGGAAGCCATTGGGGATCCTAAAGGGATCGTTTCCGGGACCACCCGGATTACCCGGGATCCAGTGGGACTTCGGATGGCGGACATGGCGGTCAAGGTGATCCGGGCTTCCGGCCTGCTGAAGGACGGATTTTCCTTCCAGACCGGTGCCGGAGGAGCATCCCTGGCAGCTGCCGTATTCCTGAAAGATCTGATGGTGGAGAAAAAGATCAAAGGAAGTTTCGTCATGGGAGGCATCACCGGATATCTGGTGGATATGCTGGAAGCCGGCTGTTTCCAGAACATCCTGGATGTCCAGTGCTTTGATCTGAAAGCGGTGGAATCTCTGGCCCATGACCCCAGGCATGTGGAGGTCTCTGCCAGCCATTATGCTTCGCCTTTGGCCAAAAGCAGTATCGTGGACAGCTTGGATGCGGTGATCCTTGGTGCTACCCAGGTGGATGTGGATTTCAATGTGAATGTCCATACCAATTCCCAGGGCGTGATCATGGGCGGCAGCGGGGGCCACAGCGATGCAGCGGCTGGGGCCAAACTGGCTATGATCGTGGCGCCTCTGAGCCGGGCCCGGATGCCCCTGATCGTAGACCGGGTCCAGACCATTTCCACGCCCGGAAAGAGCATCGATGTAATCTTGACCCAGCGGGGAATCGCCGTCAATCCCCAGCGGGGGGACTTGCTGTCCAAATTCAAGCAGGCCGGGCTGCCCGTGCGGTCCATCCAGGAACTGAAAGATATGGCGGAACAGATCAACGGCATCCCCCAGCCCCTCCAGACCGGGGACCGGGTAGTGGCCAAAGTGGAATACCGGGATGGGACGGTGATCGACGAAATCAGGAATGTGCTGTGAATGGAAGGGGGGCTGCCGCTGATCCGGCGGCTCTTTTTCTTTTGACGGAGCAGGACTGGCTACCGGATCCTCGGATGAAAAAAAGATAAAAAAGGGATTCCGAGACAGGAAAAATAAAAAGAAACACGAAATAAAAAATAGGGAAGGATGATCCTGGACCGTAAAATCATTGAAGGAGGCTGAAAATGAAAAATGTAAAGATTTTGGGATTCCCACTTTGGCTGTATGCCGTCCTGACCCTGATCATGGTCATCCTGGGGGCCATGGATTGGCTGCCAGGGAATATGTTGGGTTCTTTGGCCTTTGCCCTGATCGTGGGAACGCTGCTGGGATATATCGGCAACCAGATTCCCGTATGGAAGACCTGGTTCGGCGGAGGGATGCTGTTTACCTGCCTGGTGGCAGGAGCCATGAACACGTTCCATCTAATCGGACCCAATGCCCAAAAGGCCATCAATATCTTCAACGGCAAAACCGGTTTCCTGGACTTTTATATCTGCATGCTCATTACCGGATCTGTGCTGGCCCTGGAAAGGAAAGTCCTGATCAAATCCTTTGTAGGATATATCCCCACCATCTTGGGCGGCGTGGTATGTGCCCTGGGTCTGGCTGGGGCTGTAGGGCAACTGACAGGAATCGGTTGGGTCAACGCAGTATGCAACTACGCCATCCCCATCATGGGAGGGGGGAACGGCGCCGGGATACAGCCCATGAGCCGGATGTGGGGCGCAGCTACCGGGATGGATGGGAATTCCTGGTACGCCACTGCTTTTGCGGTGATTTCCCTGGGGAATCTCATGGCTGTCATCATGAGCGCCTTCCTGAACAAGCTGGGGGAGATGAAACCGTCTTTGACCGGGCACGGACAGCTGATCCGGGGAGCCGAGAACCTGACGGCCGACAAGCAGGAATTCCATCCTGAATTCGCTGATTATGCTACCGGTCTGGCGCTGGGTTTGGTCTGTTATTGTACAGCTGATCTGTATGCAGCCCATGTTTCTGTCATCAACAATTATTTCCATCTGGGTTTCACCATCCACAAATTTGCCTATATGGTGGTCTTCATCGCCCTGCTGAACGTTTCCAACATCCTGCCCCACAATGTGAAGGCAGGAGCCATCGGGATGCAGCGCTTCTTCGTCAGCTATATGTCCTATCCGTTGATGATCACGGTGGGGATCGGCACCACCCTGGAAGACTATGCCAAGGTGTTCGTCAATCCGGCCAACCTGCTGGTCATTGTGGTGACTGTCTTCGGTGCCATGCTGGGGACCCTGCTGGTGGGCTCTCTGTTCCATTATTATCCTGTGGAAGGCATGCTCACCGCCGGCCTCTGCATGGCCAATGGGGGCGGCTCTGGAGACGTCCAATGTTTGGGGGCAGCCAACCGGATGGAAATGATGTCCTATGCCCAGATTTCTTCCCGGATCGGCGGGGCCATCATGCTGGTGATCGCCAGTTATTTCTTTGGCAAATTCTTGTGACGGGATCTGCAGGCCGCAGATCCTAAAGGCAGTCATGGTTTTACAGGAGGCAGAAAATGAATGTATTAGCGGATCATTTATCCAAGGAAGTCCAGCAGAATCTCTTTGGCAATGCGGACCTGAACATGCTCTGGTCCTGCCAGGCGTTTCCCCAGTTCTGTTATTGGGTCCATGTGCCGGATGCCTGGCGGACTGAAGAAAATCCCCATTGCAATCTTTTGGTGATCATCCATGGCACGGGCTGTGCTGCAGAGAACTATGTCCGGGAAGCCACCCAATGGGCGGATGCACACCATACGGCAATCCTGGCGCCCCTCTTTCCCAGCGGGCTGATCGACCGGAACGATTTCAACAGCTACAAACTGCTGGTTTGTGACGGGATCCGGTATGATCAGGTCCTTCTGGCCATGATCCAGGAAATGGAGAAGCGGTATCCTGGAGTGGATGGGAAAAAGTTCTTCTTATTCGGCCATTCCGGTGGTGGACAATTCACCAACCGGTTCCTGCTGGTCCACCCTGACAGGGTGAAAGCCGTATCCATCGGGGCACCGGGCCGTCCCACTTTCCTCGATTTCCAGACGGATTATTTCTGGGGCGTACGGAATTTCCGGGACGTCTTTGACAAAGACTTGGATCTGGATGCAGTACGGGAAGTCCCTGTACAGATTACCGTAGGGGCTCTGGATACGAAATATATCGGAGAATCCCCTTACGGGACCAACCGGGTGGCCAGGATGAAGAGCCTGGAAAAGAATTTCAAGGACAATGGAATCAAAGAGGTCGAACTGACAATCATCCCTGGGATCGAACATGTGGACGGGGACCGGGAACGGATCGAAGCCTGTACGGCTTTCTTTGCCAAGTTCCTGTGAGGGAAAACAAAAATCCATTTTAAAAAGGCTGTGAAATGCTGTCGGCAAATTGTGCCGGCGGCTTTCACAGCCTTTTTTCAGGAGTCTTTCCTGCCCAGATAGGCAAGTACATTGTCTTCACTGCGGCGGATATGTCTTTCCATGGCTTCTTTGGCAGCCTGTGGCTGATGGTCCCGGATATTTTCCAGGATTTGGATGTGTTCTTCCGTAGACAGGCGGTAATGTTTCTGTTCTTCGGGGATGGCATGACCGGTGCTGGGGCCGTTCCACAATTCCATCAGATAGGTGGTCAGCTTTTGGTTGTCCGCAGCTTCCCAGATGGCCATATGGACGGATTGATTCAGTTCTTCATAGCTTTTGTCATCGATGGAATCCAAACGGCTTTCCATGTCTTTCAGCCTTGCAATATATGTATCTGCATCCTTCAAGCCTTTTTCAGCAGCTTTGTAAGCGGCTGTGGATTCCAGCAGGATCCGCATTTCAAACGTATCCTGGATGAATTTTTGATCGATTTTATTGACGATGGCACCTTTGCTCATCCGTAAAGTGATCAGGCCTTCCGCCGCCAGGGTCTGGAAGGCTTCCCGTACAGGGGTGCGGCTGATGCCCAGCTGCTCGGCAATGGCCGTCAGGCTCAGTTCCTGACCGGATTTGTATTCTCCGCTGTAGATGGCACGTTTTAAAATAGAAGTCACCCGAACCCGTGTGGGGACCATTTTTAGGGTTTGCATGGTTATCACAATCTCCTATTTACATTCTTCCATTCTATTTTATGCGGTTTTTGGCAGGAGTTCAACAAGTTTTCTTTGGAATCAAAGAAAAGAATATCGTATACGATATACGATTTGTAGCTAAATATCAGAAAATTTCATTTTTGGATTGTGTTTTTGGAAGAAATATGGTAAAAATATCACATACGAAATATCGTATACGATATATGATATTTAAAAAACAGATCCAGGGAAAACAGGGGGAGGAATATCCAATGCATGCCATTGAGAAAATCTTTGCAAAGAATGCCGGTAAAAAGACGGTAGAAACCGGTGAAATCGTGATGGCCAAGGTGGATTTCGCAGAGATCAATGATTTGTATCTGCAGACGGTCTACTCTTTTTATGAGATGGGAGGGGAAAAGGTCTGGGACAATACCCGCTGCGCTTTTGTCTTCGACCATTATGCTCCCTGTCCCACCATCAAGAGTGCCCAGAATCATAAGGAAATGCGGGAATTTGCCCAGAAGAACGACCTGAAATACCATTTCGACACCAACTGCGGAGTCTGCCATCAGGTCATGCCGGAAGCCGGCCTGATCTATCCTGGGATGATCGTGGTGGCTACGGACAGTCATACGACAACCCATGGCGCCTTTGGTGCAGTGGGTACGGGCTGCGGAGCCACGGATATGGCCACCATCCTGATGACGGGGGAACTGTGGTTCCGGATTCCTGAAATCATCGAAGTGCGTCTGGAAGGGGAAGCCCCCAAGGGTGTATTCCCTAAAGACGTGATCCTGGCTGTGCTGGGAAAGATCCGGGCCGATGGAGCGGTGTACAAGGCCATCGATTTCACGGGCAGCTATGTGGAGAACCTGAATGTGGCAGGACGGATGACCATCTGCAACATGGCTGTGGAAATGGGAGCCAAGACGGCCTACATGCAGCCGAACCAGGCCGTGCTGGATTATGTAAAGGCACGTGCCGTCCGTCCCTTTGAAGTGCAGTACACCGACCCAGGGTATACCTATGCAGAAAGCTATGCTTTCGATGTTTCCCAATTGGAACCGGAACTGTCCTGCCCCAGCAGTGTGGAAAATGTCCATACCCTCTCCAGTGTAGTGGCCCAGGGGCCGGTGAAGCTGAACCAGGGCTATATCGGATCCTGTACGGGAGGACGGGAAGAAGACATTGCCATTGCCGCAAAGATCCTGAAAGGGAGACATATCCCGGAATATACCCGCCTGGTGGTGATCCCAGCTTCCAATGAAGTGATGGAGAAATGCCTGGAAAAAGGGTATATCCAAGATCTGATCAAGGCTGGGGCGACCATTTCCACCCCTGGATGCGGGGCCTGCCTGGGAGCCCATGAAGGGGTGCTGACCGCCGGAGAGGTCTGCATCACCAGCACCAACCGGAATTTCCCGGGACGGATGGGATCCACGGAAGCCCTGATGTACCTAGCCAGCCCGGCTACGGTGGCAGCCAGCATGGTGACCGGATATATCACGGATCCCCGGAAGTATCTGTAAGGTGAAGGAGGAAGCAGAGATGGAAACAAAGGTAACGGGAAAAATCATTGTAGTGGGAGACAACATCGATACGGATCAGATCTATCCGGGGCGGTATCTGGATATCGTAGACCCCAAAGAAATCGGCAGCCACTGCCTGTGCGGAGTGGATGAAAACATCGCTGCCAGTTTTCCCAAGGGAGGCATGGTGGTGGCCGGCCGGAATTTTGGCTGCGGGTCTTCCCGGGAACATGCCCCTATCGCGCTTTTGAATATGGGTGCCAAAGCGGTACTGGCAGATTCTTTTGCCCGGATCTTTTTCCGGAATGCCATCAATCTGGGACTTCTGCCCATTATCTGCAAGAGATTGAAGGACAAGGTGAAAGATGGGATGACCCTGACCCTGGACCTGGAAAAGTATCAGGTGACGGTGCAGGAAACCGGGGAAACCTATCCCTGTGAGAAACTGGGGCCCCAGGCCATGAAGATCCTGGAAGCCGGGGGCATCAAACCGCTCATGCGGGCAAGATTCGCCAAAGAAAAAATGGGCAAGTAAAACGAAAGGGGGAAGTACATCATGCCTATCGAGCTGGTGTTTGTCATCGGGATTGCGGTACTGCTTTTCCTGTGCCTGAAAGTGAAAGCCAATGCGTTCATGGCACTCCTGGCTACGGCCCTGGTCATGGGGATGCTCTCCGGTCTGGGAGGACCGGCAACGGTGAAGACCATTACTTCTGGGTTTGCCGGGACGGTAAAGAGCATCGGGATCGTCATCATTTTCGGGATCCTGCTGGGGAACTATCTGGATGCAGCCAAGGGGACCAATCGGATGGCCATCGATGCGGTCCGGCTGGTGGGGCAGAAGAGAGCCAGTCTGGCCATGGCCATCACAGGATATCTGGTTTCCATCCCTGTTTTTTCGGATGCTGCCTGTGTCATCCTGGCTCCCTTGGTGAAAGCCATCCATCGGAAGACCGGTATTCCCTTGGCCGTACTGGCGGTCAGCCTGTCCGGGGGACTCCTGGCCACCCACGTGTACGTGCCTCCTACACCAGGGCCCCTGGCTGCAGCAGGACTGCTGGGCATCGATATCGGCCAGGCCATCCTCTGGGGAGCTTTTGCTGCTGTATTCATGACGGCAGCCGGCTGGATCTTTGCGGAAACGTATCTGCGCAGCCGTCCGGAATGCTATTACCATTTCCAGCCAGATGCACAGAAAGAGGAAGAAGCCGCTTTTGATGACAATACGGATGATCTGCCGGGGACTCTGGCCAGTCTCATCCCTCTGGTGATTCCTCTGCTGCTCATTGTGGGGAATACTACGGCTGCCATGCTGCTGCCTAAGAAACATCCGCTGTTGGCTGTGACTTCCTTTATCGGCGATGCCAACATCGCCCTGGCAATCGGTGCACTCCTGGCCATCCTTACCTTGGGAAAACGGATGGGGGGAGAAAAGGTACTGAAAATCATGGATACCACCCTGAAAGACGCCGGGCCCATCGTATTCATCACCTCTGCCGGCGGGGCATTAGGTGCTGTGCTGAAAGCCTCCGGAGCTGGTGCCAGCCTGGCCCAGATGGTCATCGACACCGGGCTGCCCTTCATCTTGATCCCGTTTGTCATCTCTGGATTGCTGAAAATCGTCCAGGGCAGCGGCACCGTTGCCGTGACCACCGCTGCCACCTTGTGTGCTCCCATTGCCAGCAGCCTGGGACTGAATCCCATCCTGATCTTCCTGGCTTCCGGAGCTGGTGCCAGATCCTGCTGCCACGTGAACGACTCCTACTTCTGGGTGTATACCAACTGTATGGGCTTTGATATGAAAACTGGGCTGAAGACCCTTTCCATCAGCAATATCTTCATGGCGTTGGGAGGTCTTCTGGCCACGTATGTCGCCAGTTTCTGGCTGTAAGGACTTATAAAACTTTTTGAAAATGGATCGGCTCTCTGGAAAACCTTCGGACGGAGGTCTTCCAGAGAGATTTTTTATTTTTGTGGGATATACAGGTCATATGCATAAAATTTTAGTTGCAAAGCATAAAAGAAAATATTACAATTGATATTAATTTTATAAAATATAAAACAAAATATGTTGAAAAGGATTTCTCATCAGCGAATTATTGACGATTGGAGATGAACAGTAGTGGGGTTTTCTTTTAATTCGTCCGCTTACCCATATGCTTCCCGCAGAAGGGTCGTATTTGCCCGGAAGGGGATGGTTTGTACGGGGCAGCCACTGGCTGCACAGGCTGGCCTTCGTATCCTCCAGGAAGGGGGCAATGCCATCGATGCAGCCATTGCCACGGCAATTTGTTTGACCGTGGTAGAGCCCAACTGTAATGGGTTGGGAAGTGATGCTTTTGCACTGGTGTGGTTCAAAAACAAGCTGTATGGACTGAATGGGAGTGGGTATGCACCTGCTTTGCTTACACGGGATGTTGTGAAAAGTGCTGGGCATGATGAAATGCCGCAAAGAGGCTGGCTCCCGGTGACTGTTCCAGGTGCTGTTTCTGCATGGGCTGAGCTTCATAAAAAGTTTGGCAGACTTCCCTTTGAAAAGCTTTTTGGACCAGCCATAGAATATGCTGCAGAAGGATATCCGGTCTCTCCGACAATCCAGAAATTCTGGGAAGCGGGGAAAAATCTTTTCATGAAGTATAAAAGCGATCCGGCTTTTGCAGGCTGGTTCGAAACTTTTATGCCGGATGGAAAAGTCCCTCAGGTTGGGGAAACGGTGGCTTTGCCCGATCATGTAAAAACATTGAAAAAAATTGCCGAGAGTTATGGAGAAAGCTTCTATCGGGGAGAACTGGCTGAAAGGATGGATTGCTTCAGCAGAAAAACCGGTGGTTATCTCCGGAAGGAAGATCTGGCTTCTTATCGGGCAGAATGGGTCGATCCCATCCATGTAGATTACAGAGGCTTTGATGTATGGGAGATTCCGCCCAATGGACATGGTATCACGGCTCTCATGGCATTGAATATCATGAAGGGATTCCATCTGGAAGCGCGGGAAACAGCAGACAGTTATCATAAACAGATCGAAGCGATGAAATTGGCTTTCGCAGATGCCAGACAGTATGTGGCTGATCCCCGGTATATGAAGACTCGGGTGGAAGATATGCTGAGTGAAGCCTATGCTGATGAAAGAAGGAAACTCATCAGTGATAAGGCAATCCTTCCCACCTGTGGAAAACCTTTCAGCGGAGGGACCGTTTATCTGTGTTCCGCTGATGGGGAGGGCAATATGGTCTCTTTCATCCAGAGCAATTTCCGAGGGTTTGGTTCAGGCATCGTCATTCCTGGGACTGGTATCGCTCTGAATGACAGAGGGAATAATTTCAGTCTGGATCCCTCTATGGATAATTGTCTGGCTCCGGGAAAGAAACCTTATCACACGATCATTCCAGGATTTTTGACCAAGGGAGGAGAAGCCGTAGGACCTTTTGGCGTGATGGGCGGATTCATGCAGCCCCAGGGACATTTGCAGATGATTCTGAATACCATCGATTTCCATATGAATCCGCAGGCTGCTCTGGATGCCCCCAGGTGGCAGTGGATCCAAGGGAAAGAAGTGGAAATCGAGGCTCAGACAGATCCTCAAATTATAAAAGAGCTGGAAGCAAGAGGCCACCAGGTCATCGTAAAAACAGACCGGACCGGTTTTGGCAGAGGACAGATCATCTGGAGAAATAAAGAAGGAGTCCTGGCGGGAGCAACGGAACCGAGGACTGATGGAACCGTCGCGGCTTATTGAGTCTATAAAAATGATTTGCTGCACATGGAAAAGTACGTGCAACAAATCATTTTTTTTGCGATGTTTCCTGACAGAGATAGAATATATAAAAAAAGATACACTTAAAAAAAGAAAATGTGAATTTAATGTGACACGAAACAAAAAATATATACATGAATAAATAAGGCTTTATAATTAAAAACGTTCAAGATAAAATTACAAAGTTGGAAATTTTATATATAATATTGTTATAAAATGTTATTACTTCAACTCCTGTAGTCGATTATCTTAGCAAAATCAGCAATAAAATCTAATGAGGGGTGTGTTTCATGTTCGGAAAATGGAAAAAAGCAGCGGCAGTGATCTTGCCCGGAATCTTACTGATGGGAATGCTTTCGGGCTGTGGCAAGGGGAGCCAGAAAAGCAGCAGTGCAAAGAATTCGATTACGATTTCGCTGCATCAGGATCCGCCGAAACTTGATCCTATGCTGTCTACGGCTTTCGTGGATCGGATCGTTTTTCAGAGTCTGTATGATAAATTGGTGGATCTTGACAGCAAAGGGAATATCATTCCTATGCTGGCCGAAAAATGGGAAATCAGCCCTGATGGGAAAACGTATACTTTCCATTTGAAGAAGGGCGTAAAATTCCATGACGGGACGGAATTCAATGCTGAAGCCGTCAAATTCAATCTGGACAGAGACCGGCAGAAAAATTCCAACCGAAAGGGAGAACTCAGTGCGGTAGCAGAGGTCAAAGTCGTTGATCCTCTGACTGTCCAAATCGTGCTGAGCAAACCCTATGCACCGCTACTTTCCCAATTGACGGACCGGGCAGGGATGATGGTGTCTCCTGCAGCTGTAAAGAAGGACGGGGATAAATTCCAGAATAATCCTGTGGGGACAGGCCCCTATAAATTTCAGGAACGGAAAAAAGGCAATCAGCTTGTCCTGGTAAAGAATCCGGACTATTGGAAAAAAGGGTATCCGAAAACGGAAAAACTGATTTTCAAGATCATGACCGATTCCAATGTGGCTTTGGTCAATTTGAAAAGCGGTCAAGTGGATATGACCAATCGCTTCCCTTTGAATGAAGTCAGCAAGTATGCCAGCGACAGCAAAATCGGGATCGTCAATCAGCCGGGACCTGGTTTCAAGGGTATAATGTTCAATTTGAAGGATCCAGCTTTCCAGGATAAACGGGTCCGTCAGGCAATCAACAAAGTGATCGATCGGGAAGCCATTGTCAAAGTAGCTCTGTTTGGAGTAGGGACGCCTGGACGGTCGGCTTTGTCTCCCACCAGCTGGGCTTATGATGCTGAATCGGATAAACCACAGGCCGTTGATGTGGAGGGTGCAAAAAAACTCCTGGCAGCTGCGGGAAAAGAAAATGGATTCAGCTTCACTATCCTTACTGACTCAGATCCGGTTTCTCAACAGGCCTGCCAGCTGATCCAGAAGCAGCTGAAAGCCATCAATATCGATATGAAAATCCAGAAACAGGATTTTGGGACGTTACTGGACCGGACCCAAAAGGGTGATTTCCAGATGGCCTATATGGGTTGGAGCGGGAGAACTGATCCTGATGGAAACTTCTACAGCTGGGTCTATTCTGAAGGCACGGACAACTTCATGAAGTACAGCGATCCCGAAATGGATCAGCTCCTGGAAGAAGGACGCAGCCTCACGGACCAGGGAGCACGTAAGGAAGTCTATAAAAAAGTCATGCAGAAACTGAATGAGGATGTTCCTTATATCTACCTTTACCATGAAAACAATGTATTCGGTCTTTCGAAAGCTGTAAAGGGCTTTACTCCTGTTCCAGACGGCATGATCCGTACTTTGGATATGACAAAAGAATAAGAACGTATAAGGTTAAACGAGGTGCGGCTCATGAAAATCATTATTAAGAGAATTGCAGCAGCGATACCGGTCCTGTTTATAGTGAGTATCATGGTCTTCCTCATGCTTCAACTGTTGCCGGGGGATCCGGCAACAGTTATTTTAGGACAGGAAGCAACACCTGAAGCGGTTGAAGCCATGAGGGAACAGCTTGGACTGAATCAGCCTTTGCTCATCCAGTATCTCCATTGGCTGGGAAATGTCCTGCAGGGAAATTTGGGCCAGTCACTGGTTGACGGGACCAGCGTGAATGATTTGATTGCCGAGCGGCTTCCAGCGACGTTGGAACTGGCATTTGGTTCTTTTCTGGTTGCTTTGCTGATTGCGTTGCCCTGCGGCATTTTATCTGCGGCACGGCCAAATACGGTCATTGACCATTTCTGCACATTCATTTCTTTGATTGGGATGTCTATTCCCCATTTTTGGCTGGGCATGATGTGTATCATTTTATTTGCGGTAGAACTGGGAATCCTGCCGGCATCCGGATATGTTCCGTTTTTCGATGATCCTGTAGAAAACCTGAAAACAATCATTTTGCCGGTTGTTGCTACGGGATTCCGGGAAAGTGCCGTCCTTACCCGTATGGTGCGCAGCAGTATGCTGGAAGTCATGCAGTCGGATTATATCCGCACGGCCAAGGCCAAAGGCCTTGGAGAGAGAACGATCTTGTTTGGTCATGCTTTGAAAAACGCTATGATCCCTGTTATCACTACAAGTGGAATCATGTTGGCCGGTTTATTGGGAGGACTTGTCATTACAGAAACGATTTTCAACATTCCCGGCTATGGAAAACTGATCATCGATTCTGTATTCAATCGGGATTTCATTACAGTGCAAAGTGCTATCCTTGTTTCAGCGGTTTTTGTCGTTGTAGTCAATATTGCAGTCGATATCCTCTATGCCTTGGTTGACCCTCGAATCCGTTTGGGAAAGGAGGGAGCATAGTATGGTAGAGTTTCCTGAAAGACGTTCGATCTGTCAATCTTCATCAGAAGGTATTGCAGCAACCGGCAGGCAATCCTGGGAGCTGTCATTGTCGGTCTTCTGCTGCTGGCTGCCTTATGTGCGCCGCTTTTGACCCAATATGATCCTGTCTATGATCAGGATTACAGTGCTGTCCTGGCTTCTCCGGGAGGAGCACATATCTTTGGCACTGATGATCTGGGGAGAGATACCTTTACCCGTCTTGTATATGGGTCCAGGCTGACGGCAGCAGCTGCTATCCTGCCCGTTGCATTTGCGTTTTGCGTGGGAGTTCCCATTGGTCTGTACAGTGGATATAAAGGCGGCTTCATCGATCAGTGGGTCATTACCCGGATTGTAGATGCCCTCCAGGCATTTCCTTCTATGGTCCTGGCACTTGCTTTGGCGGCTATGCTGGGCGGAGGGTTCATGAATGCCATGCTGGCCATCGGAATCGGATTCCTACCGGCTTTTATCCGGATTACCCGGGCACAGGTCATCCAAATCAAAAATCTGGAATATGTCCAGGCTGCACGTTCCATTGGCTGTTCGGACCTGCGGATTGCAGTCGTCCATATCCTGCCGAATGTCATGCCCACCCTGCTGGTCCAGATTACGCTGGCTATGGCCAGTGCCATTATTTCTGAAGCAGGCCTGTCTTATATCGGGTTGGGTGCAAGCCCTGAACAGCCAAGCTGGGGTTCCATGCTGCGTACTGCACAAAGCTATCTGGGCACACAGCCATGGGTGGCATTTTTTCCAGGATTGTCCATCTCCATAGTCGTATTGGGGTTTAACCTGATGGGAGATGGGCTGCGCCGTGCTCTGGATCCCAAAATCAAAGACTGAAGAAGGGGATGCATGCCATGACAGAACCAGTATTGCAGATAAAAGATTTATGCGTTGATTTTTTGGACAGAGGAAAGAGTATTACAGCAGTCGATCATTTATCCCTGGATATTTTTCCTGGTGAAACCGTTGGGCTGGTAGGAGAATCAGGGTGTGGAAAATCTACTACATCCCTGGCTGTTATGCAGCTCCTTGATCCCCATAACTCCCGCATCAGTCACGGCAGTATCAAACTGGCAGGAAAAGAACTCCTTTCTCTTAAAGAATCTGAACTTGAAAAAGTCAGAGGGGATGCCATGTCCATGATTTTCCAGGAACCCATGACTTCTTTGAATCCAGTTTACACTTTGGGAAAACAGCTGACAGAAGGGATCATCCTGCATCAGGGAATCAGCCAGAAAGAAGCTGAAGCAAAGGCCATCGATATGATGAAAAAAGTAGAGATACCGAGACCTGAACAGATGCTGAAAAGTTATCCTTTTGAACTGTCAGGAGGGATGCGGCAGCGAATCATGATTGCCATGGCTTTGTCCTGCAATCCCAAACTCCTGATTGCAGATGAACCCACTACGGCATTGGATGTGACCGTGCAGGCACAGATCCTGGACCTGATGAATGCCCTGAAAGATGAGCTGGATATGGCGATCATCCTCATTACCCATGATTTGGGAGTAGTGGCTGAAATGTGCAAATATGTGTATGTGATGTATGCTGGGCAGATCGTGGAAACAGCTACCATCGATGATTTGCTGGATCATCCCCTGCATCCTTATACCCAAGGGCTTTTGAATTCTATGCCGGAACGGTGGCTGGGAGGAGAACGGCTGTACAGTATACCGGGTACGGTCCCTCCGCCAGGAACCAAAATCACTGGGTGTAAGTTTGCAGACCGCTGCCAGTACTGTACCCAGCTCTGCCGTATGGCGCCGCCTCCGCTTCGGCGTCTGGATGAACACAGATCGGTGCGCTGCCTTTACTGCAACGGAGAAGGAGTACAGGGAGGTGCAGTCAGTTGACAAACGGAGAACCGCTTTTAGAGATCCAGCATTTGAAGAAATATTTCCCGATTTATGACAACGGAGGGCTTCTGGGACGCAAAAAAGGAGACGTAAAAGCCGTCGATGATGTGAGCTTTGCCGTGAATAAAGGTGAAACAGTGGGTATTGTCGGAGAATCTGGCTGCGGAAAATCAACTTTGGGAAAAACAATCTTGAGGCTGATCGAACCCACTGACGGAAAAGTATTTTTCCATGGGAAGGATATTGTGCAGTTGTCTCCGGAAGAAATGCGCCAGCTGCGCAAGTCTGTACAAATGGTCTTCCAGGACCCCTATGCATCACTGAATCCGCGGATGACTATTGGAAGGACTCTGGAAGAACCACTTCTCATCCATCAGATTGGAAATGCCCAGAGCCGCAGGCAAGCGGTAGAGAACCTGCTGGAAGAAGTGGGGCTGGATAATCGCCATTACAGCAGTTATCCTCATGAATTTTCCGGGGGGCAGCGGCAAAGGATTGCCATTGCACGGGCATTGATCAATAAACCAGAACTGATTATCGCTGATGAAGCAGTATCTGCCCTGGATGTCTCTGTGCAGGCCCAGATCCTGAACTTGATGCAGGATCTGCAGAAACGGTATCAGCTCACCTATTTGTTCATCTCACATGACCTGTCCGTGATCCGCTACATCAGTGATCGGATCGTTGTCATGTATCTGGGAAAAGTCATGGAAGTGGCGGAAACAGAAGAATTGTTTACCCATACCCTGCATCCTTATACCCAGGGCCTTTTGGCTGCGTCTCCCAGACTTGACCGGCGCCGAGAAAAGAAAAAGATGTTTTTGGGAATGGACATCCCAAGTGCCTCGAATCCGCCTTCAGGATGTGTATTCCATACAAGATGTCCTTATGCAAAACCGATATGCAGTGAAAAAATCCCTGAACTTAGGGAGGTGGGGAAAAATCATTTTGCTGCTTGTCATCTGATTCAACCATAACGGCTCTTCTTTAAGATTAGATCTGGATGGGGGGAGAATCTATGAAAACATCATGGAAAAAGATCACGAGTTTGCTTCTGCCGGGTATTTTGGCTTTGGGTATGCTGAGTGCAGGCTGCGGAGGTGGGAAAAGCTCCGGGAGTGGAGGAAAGACCATCAATATCGCGTTGCACCAGGACCCGCCTAAGCTAGACCCTATGATGTCGACAGCCTTTGTTGACCGCATGGTCTTCCAGTCTGTCTTTGATAAACTGGTGGATCTTGACAGCAAGGGGAATATCGTTCCCATGCTGGCCGAAAAGTGGGAAATCAGCCCGGATGGGAAAAAATACACTTTCCATTTGCGGAAGGGAGTCAAATTCCATGATGGAACAGAGTTCAATGCGGAGGCAGTAAAGTTCAATCTGGAACGGTATAAACAGAAAAAGTCCAACAGAAGGAATGAACTGAAAGCTGTCGCTGCCATAAAAGTGATTGATCCCTACACCGTCGAACTGGATCTGGATGTTCCTTATGCACCGCTGCTGGCCAATCTCACAGACCGTGCAGGCATGATGTGTTCTCCCACTGCCGTGAAGAAAGATGAAGACAAGTTCTTGAATCATCCTGTGGGGACGGGCCCTTATGCTTTTAAAGAAAGGTCTAAAGGCAATCGTATCGTCCTGGTTAAAAACAAGGATTATTGGAAGAAGGATTCTCCCAAAGCAGATACTCTTGTTTATAAGATCATGACCGATGGGAACGTTGCTTTGGTCAATCTGAAAAGCGGACAAGTGGACATGATCAACCGGTTCCCACTCAATGAAGTGAAAAAATCCCAGAACGAACAGTCCTTTGCTGTTATCAACGAACCCAGTCCTGGATTCAAAGGGATTGTCCTGAATACGGCCAACGAAAAATTCAAGGATAAACGGGTACGGCAAGCTATCGATAAGGCATTGGACAGAAATGCCATCGTTTCTGTTGCCCTTTCGGGAGTGGGCACACCCGCCCATTCTGCCCTGTCTAAATCCAGCTGGGCATATGATGAAGCTTTGGATAAGGCACCTGCCCAGGATATTGAAGGGGCAAAGAAATTGTTGGCTGAAGCAGGGAAGGCAGAAGGATTCTCCTTTACGATCCAGACTGATACAGATCCCATTTCCCAACAGGTCTGCCAAGTCATCCAAAAACAGTTGAAGGCAATCAATATTGATATGCAGATCCAGAAAATGGACTTCGGAACCTTGCTGGACCGGGGCAAAAAAGGCGATTTTGAAGCAGCCACCATCAGCTGGAGCGGCCGGATGGATCCGGACGGCAATCTGTATGACTGGTTCCATACGGGGACCAGTATGAATTATATGAAATACAGCAATCCTGCTGTAGACGAACTGCTGGAAAAAGCCCGGGGATTGACGGATCAGAATCAGAGGAAAGGAATGTACCAGCAGATCATGGCCCAGCTGAGTGAGGATGAACCCTATATTTTCCTGTATCATGACAATAATGTCTTTGGATTATCCAAGAAAATCGAGGGGTTTGTTCCTAACCCGGATGGAATGATCCGGACTGTGGATATGATGAAAAAATAACTCCAAAGGAAGAAAAAAGACCCGCTGGACGGCATGTTCAAAAATGCCAGTCTAGCGGGCCTTTGCTTTGCGTTTTATAGGACTTTGTTACAGCTTGGGCATTATTTCTTCAGCCCTTCAATAAAGCTGATGACACACTGGTTGAACTCTTCCGGCTTTTCCCAGAACAGCATATGGCTGCAGTCCTCAAAAATCTTTGTTTGGGCGCCGGGGATGTTTTCTCCGACCCAGGCACTTCCGTGCACATCGAAGACCTTGCTTTCCCGGGCGCAGCAGACCAGGGTAGGAAGCTGGATGTGAGGCAGGAAATCCCTCCAGTCCAGGTTGGTGTGGTCCCGCATGATTTCGATCCGCACATAGGGGGGGCATTTGCAGATTTCATCCACCAGCATTTTGTGGTCCTCAGCTGAAGGAGCATGTTTCAGACAGGCCCCCACAAGCCCTTCTGCAGCTCCTCGGGGATCACTTTTGGCGGCGAAACAGGTTTCCATGAAGGTTTCTACATCGAAACAGGCTTTCTGTCCCCAGGGCCAGTCAGGTTTCACATATTGGGCCGGAGACTGATCCACGCAGATGAGGCTGTCGATCCGATAGTTCCCAAACAATTCGATATAGCTCCAGAGGATGGAAGCTCCCATGGACCAGCCCAGTACCGTAACATCTTTCAGGTCCAAGGCATCCAGCAAATTCTTCACATCCATGGCGTACCGGGAAATGCGGTGGCTGTGGAGCACTTTTTCAGATTCCCCATGGCCCCGCATATCCATCAGGACAACCTGGAAATGCCGGGAAAGTTCCTCTACATTGTATTTCCAGAATTTCGTAGAACAGGTCCAGCCGGGAAGCATGAACAAAGGCTTTCCTTCTCCATGGATTTCGTAGTAAATGGATACATTGTCGTTGGTTGTAATAAATGGCATGGTCCTACCTCCTGTGAAATAAAAATGGAAGATTCTGAATTAAGTATAGCACAGGGGAAGACAGCTGAAAATCGTGAGGGGAATGGTAGGAAAACGTAGTTTCATCTAATTTTTTTAGACCTTTTTAATAGAAATTTAAAAATGAAAACAATGAAACAAATATGAATAAAAATATTAATTTATATAAAAAAGTTCGAAAATAAATTGAACGTTATAATATAAAATGATAATATTATACATACCAAAACTAAATAATTATGTTTTGGTATGTATAGGTTAGACGAAAGACAAATTAGGGGAGGGGTATTTATGGACGGCCAAGCTGCAGAAAAGAACGGTGGATTTTTTTCTTTTATTGAAAAAGTGGGGAATAAAATTCCTCATCCAGTCTATTTATTTAGCTGTCTATGGATATTGGCACTGGCTGCATCGTGGATCATGTCCTCTCTTGGGATTTCTGTCATTAATCCTTCAAATGGCAAAACAGTAACAGTTGTGAATATGATGACTTCTCAAAAATGGGCTGAATTTTTAAGAAATATGGGGAAAACGTGGATGACGTTTGCTCCTATGCTGACGGTGCCCTTGTGTACCTTGGGCATGGCTGTATCGACCCATAGCGGGATGATGAACGCTATGCTAAAAAGTGCTGGCGCTACAAAAAGTGATTGGAAAATGTGTCTTGTTGTAGCATTCATTGGTGTCATGGCCAATCTGGCAGGAGATGCTGCCTTTATCGTCTTTCCGCCTCTGGTGGCCATGCTGTTCATCGCCACCAATCGGAATCCCCTTGCCGGACTGTTTCTGGCCTATGGATCTGTGTCCATCGGATTTGGGGCCAACCTTTTACCAGGCTCTGCCGATGCATCCTTGGCGGCCATGACGGAAGCCGCTGCCCAGACCTTGGATCCAAAGTTTATCGCAACGCCGGTCATGTCCTGGTATTTCATGTTTGTATCAACCTTCGTGATGACATTCATGTGTGCCTGGGTCAATTTAAAAGTCGTCGAACCTCGGCTGAATCGTGAAAATTTAGGAACAGCATATATCAAACCCGTAAACGAAGATAAATTCGAATTGACGGCACAGGAAAAGAAAGCCATGAGGGCTGGGCTGTTGGGCATGGTCGGTGTCATTGCCGTTTGCGGTCTTCTTTGCTTGCCAGGTATGCCTTTTCAAGCACCTAAAAATGGCAGTATCATGACTGGATATTTGTGGAAATGTATTCCGACCATTATTTTTGTGCTGTTTTTTGTTTCCGGATATGCTTTTGGGAAAGTTGCCGGGACAATTAAAAATTTTGGTGATACGATTCCTATGATGACCAAGGAACTGAGTACATTGGCCAGCTTCTTCCTGGTTTGCTTCGTTGCATCCCAATTCATTTCCATTTTTGGCGCCAGTAAAATTGCCACTGTAATCGCCGTAATATGCGGCGGATGGTTAAAAGGATTAGGACTTCCTGCGTGGGCCCTTGCAGGCATTTTTGTAATCCTTATTGCTTTTTTGAATTTATTCATGGGATCTGCCAATGGAAAGTGGGCGCTGATTTCATCTGTGTTTGTACCCATGCTGATGATTGCCGGAGTCAATCCAGCCACGGCTCAAGCTGCCTATCGGATGGGAGATGGTGTAACTAACAATATAACGCCTACTTTGGCCTATTTGGCAATATTGCTTGGATATGCCCAGCAATATGATCCTCGTGCCAAGACAGGAACCGTCATTGCCTATCAGCTGCCTTATACACTGATTTGCACCTTTGTATGGATTGTATTCCTGATGATTTGGATCGCTCTTGATATTCCCATGGGTCCTGGATATCCGGCAATTTATAACGCTCAATTTTAATCTGCATACAGGAGTGGAAGTCCGGAATCGGAGGTTCCATTCCTGTATTTTTCATTAGTGAGAACCTTGTTGGTTGGAGGAAAGGCGGCGGAACAGAATGTACGATATTTTGATCAAGCGTGCACGGATCATTGATGGCACGGGAAGTCCTTCTTTTTGGGGAGATGTGGCGGTACAGGATGGGAAAATCGTTGGCATAGGCAATGACCTTGGCCTTGCCAGAGAAATTTGCGATGCGGATGGACTGACCTTATGCCCTGGATTTATTGATTCACACAGTCACGGGGACATGATGTTTGAATTGGATCCTTCTTTTTTTCAGGAAGTGGAGCAAGGTGTCACTACCCAGATTGAGGGAATGTGCGGCATATCGGCAGCTCCTTTTTCTGAAACTCATCTGGATAGTGCCCTGGAGATCGCTGCCACAGTAGTGGATTGTGATTTTCTGCAATCGGCCGGATGCCGGTTTGATTATCAACAATACCTGGATCATCTGGAACATATCCCGGCAGGGAATAATTATGTCCTGATGGTAGGCCATGGGACACTGCGGGCTTTTGTCATGGGCATGGATGACAGAGAACCTACCTCGGCGGAATTACAAAAAATGGAAGAGACGCTGCACCAATGTATGGAGGCGGGAGCGTTGGGGATTTCTTATGGGCTGCAGTATCCTCCAGGTGCTTATGCATCAACTGAAGAGATGGTCCATTTATCGTCTGTAGCAGCCAAATACGATGGTGTCATAGCCGCTCATGTCAGGGATGAGGGAAACCATTTGCTGGAAGCGGATCAGGAAATGATCCAGGTCGCCAGATCCAGCCATTGTAAGCTGGTCATTTCGCATCATAAAGCCATTAATCAGCCTAATTGGGGAAAATCTCAAAAGACCCTTTCCCTGATAGAACAGGCCAATCAAAGGGGATGCAATGTGTACTGTGATCAATATCCCTACACAGCTTCTTCGACTGGCCTGAAATCCCGGATACCGCAGCATTTGCATAGTTTGGGGGAAAATCAGCTGATTTCTCTGATGTCAGATCCAGAACAGAGAAGCATGATGCAGAATGCAATCCTGGCTGGTATGAACCCGGAACAGCGATTCGGGACAACGATGTTTGGTGCTTCTCCTGCACACCCTGAATATACGGGAAAGATGGTCCTTGACGTGGCCCGTGACCTTCAAAAAGATCCCTGTGAGCTGGTTATGGATGTCCTATGCGATGATCATTTGACAACCAATGGAATTTATTTCTGTATGCAGGATGAGGATGTGGAACGGATCATGCGTTATCCCAGGACCATGATCGGCTCTGATGGATTGTATTATAAAGGGTGCGCAGGAGTCCATCCCCGTGCTTTTGGGACGTTCCTCCGGGTCCTTGGCGAGTATGTCCGAGAGAAGAAAATCCTTAAATGGGAAGATGCCGTTCGGAAAATGACATCTCTGCCTGCTCAGGTTTATGGCCTGCAGACAAAAGGACTGATCCGGATCGGGATGGATGCCGATTTGGTTTTGTTCAATCCAGAAACTATAAAAGATTTGGCAACGTTTACTGATTCGAAAAAGAGAGGACAGGGAATTGTATATGTTTGGATAGGAGGAAAATGTGTGGTGAAAGATGACGTTTTTCAAGGTGTTATGGAGGGTAAATTATTGAGACATGGTAAAGGTGATTCATTTTATTGAGGTGAGTCACAATTACTGTCATGATTTGGTCTATGAGGGGTGATTTGATTCGGATTTATAAAAATGGTTACAACTTTCATGAATCAACACAAGGAAATGTGAAAAAAGCGTGAATACGATTAAAAACGATTATTATTGTACTATACTTTAATAAAGTTCGATATTAACAAGAACTATTAAATGCATAAACAAGAAATAATTCGTATCTGGAGGCGCAAATATGATTGATTGTCTGGGAGAAGCAAAAGCACATTTGCAGCAAGCCATTCAACTTCGGCGTTACTTTCATATGCATCCTGAACCGAGTAAGTATGAATTTCAAACAGCAGCTTACATCAAGAAATATTTAGAGGATTTAGGTCTGCAGGTACAGACAACGTACGGCGGAGATTTGCCCAGTGTGGTGGCTGTCATTCCTGGTGCCCAAAAAAGGAGGACCATTGCTTTGCGGGCGGATATGGATGCACTGCATATTACAGAGAAAAATGATATCCCTTATAAATCTACAGTTCCCGGTGTCATGCATGCGTGTGGGCATGACTGCCATTGTGCCACTCTCATGGAAACGGCCGCTATATTGGTCAAACATCAGTCAGAACTGCAGGGCAATGTCAAACTCATGTTTGAACCGGCAGAAGAAGATATTGGCGGTGCCCAGTTTATGATAAAGAACGGGGTACTGGACGATGTGGATGCAGTGGTGGGAATGCATTGCGAAAATCGATTTCCGGTAGGGACTGTATATACGTGTCCAGGAGAAATGGAGGCTGCTTCTGACCGACTGATCATTAAAATCATGGGGAAGTCTGCCCATGGCGCCATGCCACATCTGGGAATTGATGCGATGACGATGGCCTGTCATTTCATCCTTGCAGTCCAAACGATGATGGCGAGAGAAAAAGATGCTTTTCAGTCAGCTATCATTACCTTTGGCACAATACAGGGAGGTACGGCGAGAAATATAGTCTGTGATGAAGTCGTGATCAATGGAATTATACGGAGCCTGAATGGGGAGACGAGAGAATTCTTAAACCAGAGAATCAAGGGACTCTTAGCAGGAATCACTGCTGCATTTGGTGGAAGCTATGAACTGGAACGGCAGAAAAGCAATCCCGCATTGTATTCCAATCCGCAGTTGACAGAGTTCTTTAATCAGGCAGCAGGAGAAGTTATCGGAATGGAAAATGTGGGCAGATTGCCTCATGCCTTCATGGGGTGTGATTCTTTTGCTTATTATGCCCAGGAGAAACCTTCTGTATTCTTCTTCCTAGGAACAGGAAATGAGGAAATGAAGGAATCGCTGCATTCCTGTAATTTTAATATCGATGAGAACAGCATGGTTACAGGTATGGCTGCATATATTGCAGTTGTTCAACAATATCTTGCCCAGTAAAAAAGTACTGTAAGGGAGAAGGATCTTGGTTTGATTTTGAGGGGAGATGGCTGAAATGGCGGCAACAGGAACCATTAAAACAAATCAAAGTATGGGCACTGCGGTGATCGATGTGAAAAACGAAGAGTGCCAGATGACGGGATTCTATGGACTGGTGGAAAAACTTGGCAATAAAATCCCTGGTCCTGCATTTATGTTTATGGGATTGTTCGTTATTACCTATATTGCTTCATTTATTATGAGCAACATGGGGGTTTCTGCGGTGAATCCCGTTACTGGGAAGACCGTTTCTGTAATCAATCTGTTCACGTCAGCGAATACGGCAGACTTTCTGCAGAATATCAATAAAAGATGGATGAATTTTGCTCCCTTGCTGACGGTTCCCGTATGCACGGTAGGACTTGCCATCGCAAGCAGAACTGGGCTGTTGGAAGCAGGTCTGCGTCTTACAGGACACTGTGAGGGAATCTGGAGTGTTGCGCTGATAGTATCTTTTATTGGAGTCAATGCCAACCTGGTAGGGGATGCCGCTTTCCTCATTTTTCCGCCCCTGGTGGCCATGCTTTTTAAAAGTGTCCATCGCAATCCGCTGGCCGGCTTGTTTTTAGGATATGCCAGTGTTTCTGTGGGGTTTGGGGCAAATCTGCTCATTGGGTCAGCTGACGCTTCGCTGGCAGGGCTCACGCAGGCTGCAGCAGTCATTGTCGATGCGAATTTTGTCGCCAATGCTGCCATGGGCTGGTATTATTTGTTTGCTTCAACTTTTGTTGTTACGATTGTTTGCGCTGCTGTGAGCATCTACGTGATAGAACCTCGGCTGGCAAAGACCGGGATGGGAATGGGACAATCAAATGAAACGGAAGATATCGAAAATGAAGCATTGAGTGACCTTCAAAAAACGGGGATGAAACGTGCTTTACTGATGCTGATTCTGTTCTTTGCTGCAGTAGCCCTTATGTACCTGCCGGGGATGCCTTTTGCGGCTCCTAAAGGAGGAAGCATAACGACGGGGAAATTGTTCAAATGCATCCCGACTCTGATTATGTTCATGTTCTTCTTGCCCGGTTATGTATACGGAAAGACAGTGGGCACCATTAAGAAATTTGGGGACACCATACCTATGATCACTGAAGAAATAAAGGGCCTTTCCGGATTTATCATGGTCTGTCTCTTTGCTTCTCAATTCATTGCAGTTTTTGGAAAAAGCAACATCGCAACCATTATAGCAATCTGGGGCGGTGATTTCCTGGTTCATCTAGGGCTGCCAAAAGCACTTTTATTGGCTGGCTTCGTTGTGATGGCAAGCTTCATCAATTTGTTTATGACGGGAGCATCTGGGAAATGGGCATTGATTTCTACGATGTTTGTTCCCATGATGATGATTGCTGGAATCAATCCGGCGGCTATCCAGGTAGCATATCGAATGGGAGATGGATTGACTAATAATATTGCACCGGTATTTCCTTATCTGGCAGCTATTTTGGGATATGCTCAAATTTATGAACCGCGGGCCAGAGTTGGTACCGTCATGGCTTACATGCTTCCTTATACGCTGATTACAGGCGTTGTCTGGATTGCATTCCTGGTAGTTTGGGTGATGGCAGGCTTACCGGTGGGACCTGGCTATTCTGCTTTGCTTTAACAATAATAAAAATACCCTGCAGGGACTATTGGAGAGTCCCTGCAGGGTATTTTTATTATTCATTATAAACACATCTGTTTGAGAGATGATAGAGCTTTATTTTATATTGTAATTGGCGACGGGAAATGCCAAGATAGGCCGCTGATTTTTCACGGTTTCCCCCACAGATGGAAAGAGCATCGAGAATTTCCTGTCTGCCCAATTTTCGCGGGAAATAGGTCGGCATGGTCACTGGAGGTGGAGTCATTGGTTCATGGTTGGAATCAGATGACGGCAAGGGCGAAAAAACATCGCCCAATAAACCGTGGGGAATTTCCAATATTTCTTTTGTTGAGGAAGGCGTCATGACGACAATCCTTTCTACAAAATTTTTTAATTCCCGGATATTCCCAGGCCAATTGTATTGGTAAAGTTCATTTAAGACCTTTTTTGAAAAAGATTTTCGCAAATTATATTTTTGACAGAAATGATACAAGAAATGCAAACATAAGGGGATAATATCATCACGGTGGTTGCGCAGCGGCGGAATCATGAGGGGAATTACATTCAGGCGATAGTATAGATCTTCCCGGAATGTTCCCAGTTCGACCATTTTTCGAAGATCTCGATTGGTGGCCGCAAGGAGCCGAAAATCAACTTGTTTGGACTGAACCGATCCGATGGGACGGATCCGTTTTTCTTCAATCATGCGCAGCACTTTTCCTTGGACGGAAAGAGGTAATGAGTTGATTTCGTCTAAAAACAGAGTCCCATGATTGGCCGCCTCGGCCAGTCCCTTTTTCCCTTCTTTATTGGCTCCTGTGAAGCTGCCCTTTTCATAGCCAAACAATTCTGCTTCAATCAAATCTTTTGGAAAGGCTGCACAGTTTACCGTAATCATGGGAGCATCTTTTCGGTTTGAATGTTCATGGATATAATGGGCAAAAACTTCCTTCCCACATCCTGACTCTCCATAAAGCAATACGGTGGAGTCAAGCACGGAGATATTATCGGTGACTGATAATAGCCGAAGGATTTCTTTGCTTTTTGCCACCATTCCAGTTTTGCTTTCGCGTCCTCCTGATAACCCGTTATTGAGGATGGCGTGGCTTTTGAGCAAAGTATGGTACTGGTGTTCAAAATCCTGGATATCCTGCATCAGCATGACCACATATCTGATATTTCCGGAGTCATCAAAGATCGGTGTGCCTGTAACCATCCGCAATCGGATTTCGCTGCTTACATTTTGATAGTCGCGATAATTTTGCAGTCGGGAAACCCTCTTTTTGTTTTGCAATACCAGATCAAAGACGCAGACATCTAAGACATCCGTAAAATCATGGACGTTCATCTTCAGATATTCGTCACGGGGAATATTCCGCCAATTGACCATCATGGTGTTCATAAAGACAAAGTTTCCCCTGGCATCATAGATTACGATTCCGGCATCGATATTATCAAGGATATCAACAATTGACAGGTGCTTTTGTAATTCTTCAAATGGATTGAACATTATTGGAGGCCTCCATCAAAGTGACTGTTATCATTATAGCATAAAAAAAGCACACTGTATAAGCTGAGAAAGAAATAAAAAGGAGGGTGCTGCACAAAACGGGTGAGCTGACCCCCAATTGTTAGACCAAAAATCTAACAATTGGGGGTCAGTTTTTT
>OHAG01000102.1_pt1 | contig 74185 bp, 67 predicted proteins | sample 1577081 | NCBI WGS metagenome assembly OHAG01 (sample SAMEA3541513, study PRJEB24748) | human gut metagenome | biome: human gut; feature: human-associated habitat; material: faeces | place: China | collected 2012
CGTTAAGGATGGCTTATTAAGTGCGCCCCAATTTGGATGAACGATAATTTCTCCTCGATAATTTCTCCTAATGATAAAAAGCACTTGATTTTTGTTAGCAGGTTTCTCTGCATACATACTGCCTTCTTTCCTGCTCTTGGCTTTCGCATTCTTACCTTTCACACGAAAATATTCCGTTCCCCCCTTACAATCCCCCGGAAATGGTAAGGGGTACGGCTTAAAGCAAAAAAGAATCGGACCGGGAAAGAAACCATTGATAGTTTCTTTCCCTTGTCCGATTCTTTTTACTGCATGGCATTTTTATTATTTTTTCGCCAGCATTCTTTAGCCCTATGTTTCCGTTTCTTCCCCACTGGAAGTGCAGGCTATGTTCAACTCGTTTTCAAATGGTGAAATTCGGGCGGTATAGAGGAGATAGATCTTTCCATTCAACATGGTCGGGAAAATGGAATGAATATCCCAGTGATACTTCTCATCATTTCCCAGGGTACGGAAGACCCCAGAAATCGTTCCTTCTGGGTTCTGGCGAATCCGGTTCATCATGGATTCCGATTCATTGAAAGCCAGGAAACGTTCTCTATCTTCAGGATGAATCATGGTTTCTGCATACTGCTTAACCATGGCCTGAATTCCCACACGCTTCTGATAAAAATATTCCTGGAAAGGAGTATTTATTATCAGCGGAACCGCTGTATCTTTTTCCATATCTACAAGGAAAACCATCTGGTAGAGGGATAACAGGTTCCGGGTAACCTGGTCCAGATTCTCACTGAGTTTTCTCTCGGTCTGCATGGTGATGTTGTTCAGGTAGAGTTGAACCAGGTGATGTTGACCATGAGATGCCAGGTAGTTGGCCTCCAGTTTCACATATCGGCCATTTAACGTATATGTCAGCGCTTCTTCGGTATGGCTGTTTATAACATCTGCCAGCATCCTCTGCATATTTTTGCTGGTCGGGCCGGCCTGGTCATTAACAAACTCTTCGGTTTTTTCCAGACTCATTATTCCAATGGATTGAAGTGTCTTTCTGTATTCTTCATTGACAAAAAGATATCGTATACGATGGTTGGTTACTTCTACCACCGCCATTGGCTTGTCTGTGAGAAAATCGATAGCTCCCAGGGATCCATAATACTTGCGCAGCTGTGGCGTTTCCACCTGCCAGTGCTTCTCCTGACATACTCGTTTCAGTTCTTCAAAAGGCATAGGTCTACCATAATAATAGCCCTGGAGCAGTTCACATCCAATAGATTTGGCAAATTCCACCTGTTCACTGGTCTCTACGCCTTCCATCAGCGTATGCATTCCGATCTTTTTAGCCATCCGGATTATAGCCTGGATGATGTTCTGCGATTTATCCGTAAAATGGGACAAAAAGGCCATATCAATCTTGATTTCATCAAAACTGTAGTTTTTCAGTGTATTCAGGGATGAATAGCCACTGCCAAAGTCATCCATCCACACTTCGTATCCGGCTTGCCGAAACCGCTCTATTTCCTGATAAAGTACATCCCCTTCATAGACTAATAAGCTTTCGGTGATTTCCACATACAGCATATTCCTGGGCACCTGATACCGCTTCCGTATTTCTTCCACTTCGTCAAAAACTGACCCCTGGAAAAAATCTCCTCTCGATAAATTAAACGAGACCGGAATCAGGGTTTTCCCCTGTTCTTTTTGACTCTGGTACAGACGGCAGATTTCCTCCAGTACATACATGTCCAACTTCCGAACCTGACGGCTGTCTTCCAACAAAGGGACAAACACACCGGGATTAATTTTTCCTTTTTGAGGATCCATCCAGCGGGACAGGGCTTCCATGCTTGCCAGGGTTCCAGATACAGTGCGGATTACCGGTTGGAAGTATACCTGAATCCAATGTTTTTCCATAGCCTCCCGGAAATGGTCAATTATATAATTCCGAAGATTCCTGGCATCACCCATAGGTTGGGTATAAAAGCACACATGTTTGTCCGGAAATTCCTTAATGGTGTCACAGGCCATCCGGGCCCTGCTGCAGCCCACTTCTACTGGCATTGTATAATCATCTACTGGACAAATGCCGAATTTCACATCCAGATGGCTGGCATCATATAATCCATGAATCTGCCCGGTAATTACCGGAATCTGTTTTTTCAGGGCCGGCAGGCTGGTCAGTATTACGAAATGGTCATCCTCAAAACGGGAAATCAGCTTATTTGGAAAGTTTCCCTTTAGTACTTTTGCCATTCGGATGAGGAATTGATTCCCTTTTTCACTGCCATTACGCATATTATACAGATGAAAATTATGGATATTCACATACACCAATGCCATTTTCGGCGCCTTGGAATCCAGAGAAGCTAATTTCATAACTACAGAGGCATGCTTCAGAAACCGTGTTTTCCCTGGAAGTCCGGTAAGGGAGTCCATATCATAAATCTTATATTTGGTGTCATTATCCAGAAAAAATACATAAAAAACGGTACCCACCCCGGGGATGAATACTCTGTGTCCGAACTCCTCTACCCTGCGGATAGAGCCATCCTTTCGGATTATCCGATAATTTACGAAATCCAGTTTGCTTCGGCTGCCGGCAATCTGCGCGCGGATATCCCGCTCTACCCCTTCCCAGTCATCTGGATGAACCAGGTTGGCAAAAGTCCCTCCAGCGAGCGCCATGAAATCCGCAAAAGAGGAACACCCCATCATGGAAATAAGCCAGGAGTTGGCATAAAGAATCTCTTCCCGTTTGTTATCACGGTAAATCAGGATACCGCCAGGCAGATGTTCCGGCATCTGCTGAAGAACCAGATGCTGAATCTGTTCCTGAGTCATGAGTGTCTCCGTTCTTCCGGCACAGGATATTCACATTTCGGCAGAAGCCAGAAATATTCAATAGCCCCCAGCGTTTCCTGTCCTTTGAACAAAGGTTCTGTATGAACCATCACCGGAATGCGTTGACCAGTACGGTCTTTCAGGAATACCGGCTGTTCCCTGGACTGCCCATCGAAAATGGTAGCCATCATAGGACAAAAGTCGTGACACAGATGAACCCCCTCCCTGTCAATGTGATCCAGCATACCTTCAAAGCAATGGCGACCCACCATTTCTTCCCGGCTGTATCCGGTGATACGCTCGGCACCAGCACTCCAGAATACGATTTTTCTTTCAGCATCCAGCACATATATTCCCTGGGGAGCTTCGTCCACTATTTTCTGCAGCAATTCAGTCATTTCAATATCCACGGTATCACCTTTATCCCGGAAAATTCATACTCTTGTTGCCAATCTATACAACATCGTTTTTTTATCAGTATAAATTCTTTGCCGATAATTGTCCATATGAGAAGAGGAGATATAGATGAGCCTGCGGCTCAGAGTCGGTGCAATCCCACAGGAATTGCAGGGGGGATTCTGCGAATGGCCTCTTTTATAAAAAAGTGAGGAGCAACATATTACCGTTATTCCCATAGATTCACATACAGCCTTCTACTTTCCACCAGCCAGCAAAGACCGGGCTGTCAATATTATTGAAATCAAAGATTTCATAATTCTATGGACTTACAGCCAATGACGACAAACTATTGTCGTCATTCCCCCTCTCTTTCCAGAGAGGGAAATATGTGATATCATTCTACTTTCCTTTATTCAAACAAAGTGGAATCAACTATCCACCGACTTCGTCGGTCCCCCTTTCTTTCAAGAAAGGAGCATCGTTTCTCATGCTTTCCTTTAATCAGCTTTCGCATGCTTGCCCTTTGCAAGAAGAGAACATTCCGCTTCACTCCTGTAATCTGCAAGGATTGCACCATCCTGAACCAAGAATGACATAACCATTCTTGCGGCCTTATGATCTGCTTTAAAGCTGAATAAGAGTCAAACGTACAACAGCACGCTTTCCTGTATCCCAACATACAGCATTCTACTTTCCACCATTCGACAAGCGAATGGATTCGAGACAACGGATTGTCTCGAATGCCTGCAAATCCTTGATATCTTAATATATGGCAGGCCGGTCTGCTTTAAAGCTAGAGATTGGACATTTTGCACTATATTAGGATATGGTCTTCCAGAACGGGAAACGTTTTGCATGCTTTCCTTTGCTCTAACATACAGCATTCTACTATCCCCTGATGTACGTTGGTCTCCTCATAGCCAACCGGGTGGCCAATTGTACGGAAATCAGAGATTTCATAAGGTTATGCACTTGCATCCCATGACGACAAGCCATTGTCGTCATTCCAGAAAAGAGTTTCGTTATATGATTTTCCTTTGGTCAGCATTTGCATTCTTTTCGCATCAGCTCATCTTTTGTCTGAAAGGAAACCGCAAGGTACACAGTCTGATGTCTGAAGAAACCCCTTCTGGTTTGCGTATCTGATTATCCAGGGTCATCAGGCCTTCCTCCAGCACACTCAATTCTTAAATCTTCCCTTAGTCATCATACCAGCCGAAGAGTGTTTTTCCTGTCCCCAACTGGTAAATCCTGTCTATATCATCAGGTGTTAATGTAGTATCAAAAATATCCAGGTTTTCAATCATCCGATCTCTATGGGATGATTTGGGGATTACACTGATCCCCTGCTGTACCAGGTACTGCAGGGCAATCTGTGCGGCTGTTTTTCCGTATTTTTTTCCCACTTCCTGCAGAACAGGTTCCCTGAATATCGGTTTCTGCCCTTCGGTAAAGGGACTCCATGCCTGCATTTTTGTACCATGTGCCTCCAGTGTCTGCTGCAGTTCTTTCCGCCGATAATATACATGACACTCTACCTGATTGACCATAGGTATAATGCCGCAAGTTTCAATGAATGTCAGGTATTCCCGAGCATTAAAATTGGAAATCCCTATAGCTCTTACCTGCCCGCTGCGATACGCTTCAGTCAATGCCCGGTACATATCCCCTGCTTCGGCATAGGGTTCATGAATAAGGAGCAGGTCTATATAGTCTGTCTGAAGCCTCTCCAAAGATTCTTCAATTCCCTGCCGTGCCAGTTTATAACCAGCTCTGGTTCCGCAGAGTTTTGTAGTAATGAAAATTTCATCCCGGGGAATCCTGCTTTCCGCTACTGCCTCCCCGACTATATCTTCGTTGCCATACATATGGGCGGTATCTATCAGACGATATCCTGCTGCCAGGGCATCCAGAATAATCTTTTTCCCCTGCTGCCCTTTGAGTGTCCATGTGCCAAATCCAACCATGGGCATGTTCACTCCGTTGTTCAATGTCATATATTGGTTATCCGTCATAGGGCTTCCACTTCTCCTTTACATTTCACCTGATGTATCCGCCATCGCAAGATTTGTTTCCTGTGAAAAACGTGAACACATCATACGTCGTATGTCTTTCCCTCAAACAAAGAATCCCAGAGCCACATACTCCGGGATTCTTTGTTCGATATTTTTCTGTTTCATATCAAAAAAGTTTCTTATCTGGACTTCTTAATCTTCTTTACCTGTTCGATGAAAGCCGGAAGGAAGGTTCTTAAATCAGCTTCTACCGCATAATCAGCCTGTTCCATAATAGGAGCTGCTGCATTGTTATTGACGGCAATAAGAACTTTAGTTTTTACTCCGCACATATGCTGCATGGATCCGGAAATTCCGAGAGCAATATAAACATCTGGCGTAACAAATTTGCCTGTCTGACCAATCTGATGAGCCTGTGTTTCCCATCCCATATCGGCAATCGGGCGGGTAGCACCTACCGCTGCCCCCAGCAGGGATGCCAGTTCACGTACCTGTTCCCATTCTTTCTGATGACGGATTCCGCGGCCACCTGCAACAATAATACGCGCTTCTTCTACCGGATTTTCTTCCTTTACTGCAGGAATCGCCTGACGAAGGATAAGGCCTATATCGTCTGCAGACAGGGTGACCGGCACTGAAATGATTTCCCCTTTGCGGGTGGAATCTTCTTCCGGAACAGCAAAAGTTCCCGGGCGGACGGTTCCCATCTGTGGTCTGTACTGCGGGCTGATAATGTCAGCCATAATATTTCCTCCCATCGCCGGGCGGGACCAGGTGATGAGGTGTGTTTCGCTATCAGCAGACAATTCAGTTACATCAGCAGTTACACCGCACACCAGGAGAGCCGCCACACGAGGTGCCAGATCTCTTCCGCATGAGCCGGCAGAGAATATCACAGCATTCGCCTTCTTTTCTTTCAGAAGATCGGCCAGCTCTTTCGCATAGGAAAGGCCATCATATACAGCCAGTTTCGGAGAATCGATGATGTATACTTCATCCGCACCGCAGGCGATAAGGCGCTGCGCCTGGGACTTCTGAATACCACTGCCAATCAGTATGGTGCATACCTTTTCTCCCAGCGTATCTGCCAGAAGGCGTGCTTCCCCTGTCATTTCCAGAGCTTCATCTTTCAGTACTCCCTGCGGTACTTCGGACACTACATATACATTTTTATATTCAGCAAAATTCATGATATCCTCCCGTTAAATAACCTGAATCTTATGCAGAGCCTCTGCGAGGATGGCTGCCGATTCTTCTGCTGTCTTACCACTGATCTTCAGGTTTTCTTTCTTCATCGGTTTAACCGGGCGCACCTTTCTGACCTGAGTCGGTGACCCTTTAATGCCCAGTCTTGCCGGATCAGCTTCTATATCTGCTGAGGTAATTCTGTGGATTTCTGCTGTGTCCTTAGCGAGCAATCCTTTAATGCTTGGATATCTTGGTTTATTCAGTTCTTTTCCTGTGGTAATCAGGCAGGGGGTCTTCATTTCCACTACTTCTGCCCCATCATTCATCTGCCGTTTTACGGTAATAACGTTTCCATTAATGGATAAATTTCCAATGGCATGGCTGACATCCGGAATTCCAAGCATGCCTGCCATTTCCGGACCTACCTGTGCGGTATTGCTGTCAATGGATTCCTGTCCACATAAGATGACATCAAAGGCCTCCAGTGTGCGGATAGCATTTACCAGAGTATAGCTGGTAGCCAGTGTATCGGCACCGCCAAATACCCTGTCGGTAACCAGGTAGAGTTCATCTGCCCCCATAGAAGCGGCCTGGCGAAGAACAGCTTCTGCCTGAGGCGGTCCCATGGTAATAACGGACACTGTACCTCCTGTCTGTTCTCTCAATTCAAAAGCGGCTTCCAGGGCATGTAAATCCAGCGGATTCATAATGCTGTTGGCATTATTGCGCTTCAGACGGCCAGTAGCAGGATCCACTTCCATCTTAGATGCATCTACAACCTGTTTTATACACACAAGAAATCTCATGTTGTCCTCCTGACTCTGTTTTCAATACTGCAAAAATATTTCTTCTATGAGCTGTTTTAAATCTTTCCCTCTTAAGGCTTAACAATATTATATAAATAGAAGTGACATTTGTACAAGGTGAATTATTTTTTCATGGAAAATCCAGAGTTGATTTCACTGCCAGACCGGAAAACAGTAAATTCGTTTTTAAAGCTTCCAGTTTGACGTGCTATAATAAAAAGTATCGACTTATGAGGTTATATATTGCGTTGAAAGATAAACAGAGGTAATTATGAAAAAGGTTTTGACATTTATTCTTATGCTGTTTACATTGTTGCTTGCGCTTCCATTCCAGAATGCTTATGCGAAAGGAACCACCATTGATGCTTTCCGGTATAAGACCAGAAATGATGCTTCCGTTCCTTTTGTCCGCCTGGCTATGGATTTATCCAGCCATGTAAATGCAGAAGCCGCTATCGACGACGATGGCAACAAGCTGGCCCTGGTCCTGAAAAATACAGAACTGTCCAATGGCATAAATAAGTCCTATACCATCAATCGTTCCATTGTTCCATCGGTTACATTTCGTCAGAAAGGAAAGGACGTCATTATGTCCGCTGATTTAGCCAGCCCTCACAAGATTGGAAACGATAATATTAAGATTTTCGGATTGAAGGCTGATCCCTCCATTGATAAACCAGACCGCCTGGTTATTGATATTCCATCGGCTGGTACCGGGACTGCAACCGGCAGCAATGGCAATACCGGCACAGTGTATTCATCGGATTCCACTATTACTCAGGCTCCTGCAGACTTTACCATTTCCGATGCCGCTAAAAAAGCGCTGAAAGGCAAAGTCATCACCCTGGATGCCGGTCACGGCGGTACCGATGTAGGAGCTAACGGACATCTGAACGGTAAGGAATATTATGAAAAGAACATTACCCTTTCTATCGTTAAACCGCTGGCTGAACTGCTTCATCAGGCCGGTGCCAAAGTCATTCTTACCCGAAACAGCGATGTAAATGTAAATAAGCCTTATTCGGACTCCGTCTCTGAACTTCAGGCACGTTGCGATATTGCCAACAATGCCCATTCGGATATTTTTGTATGTATCCATATTGATTCCTTCAAGAACGGTTCCGTCGATGGTACTACCGCTTATTATTATCCAAAGACCAGCAAGGATATGCTGCTGGCCCGCATGATTCATCAGGCCAATATGAATGATCTGTCCATGCCTGACCGTGGTATTGTATCCAATCATTTCTATGTTAACCTGCACACCAACATGCCTTCTGTACTGGTAGAACTCGGCTATATTTCCAATCCCCACCGTCTGCAGATGCTCACATCCAGCTGGGGTCCGAAGGTTATTGCCAGAAGCGTATTTAATGGCATTGTAAGTTATTTCCAGGCAGCGTAATGATTATAAAGAAACCATTCCGCCGTGTTCTCGGTGTGGTGCTGTGCTGTATGGCCGGCGCTTTCATCAGTGGCTGTTCACATCAGGAGGACTATCAGAGGGCTCCGGTACATATGGTGCCGGCCACCATGGATTCCACGCTCATATACTATCTTCCCTGTGATGATGGTCTTCATGTCCGGCGCTGTGAGATGAAGACGGCAGCCAGAGATAACACACCGGTTGAAGCACTGCGGGAAATGGTCAGGGCAGATAAACGTCAGGACAACCCGCTTCTTCCGGATGGGTTATCGGTTAACTATGTGGTGGTGGAGCATGGTATTGCCTATGCTGATTTTTCAGCCGAGCTTGCTTTGCTGAATGAAAGTTCATCGGTTCAGGAATTATTCGTTCACATGACGGTTGACACACTCACTGAGTTTCCCGATATTCAGACCGTAGTCATTCAGGTGGAAGGACAGGTCCCTCATATACCGGGAAATATAGACTGGTCAACGCCCTTTTCCAGAGATACGCAGGAAATAACTGCTGCCAATTAACAGCAAAACAAAAGATTCGTGAAGCTCAGTTTGTAAGCTTCGCGAATCTTTTATTTTGTCTGTAACAATCAGTCAAAACGCTGTTCTTTCATCTGTCGGTCCAGTTTCCGCTTGGTTTCTCTGTCCGCAATGTCTCTGCGCTTATCGTAGAGTTTCTTCCCGGTTGCCAGTGCTATTTCGCACTTAATATGGCCATGCTTAAAATACAGCTTTAGCGGAATCAGGGTATAGCCTTTGGTGTTTACTGCATTGAAAATCTTGAGGATTTCATGCTTATGCAGCAGCAGTTTTCTGGTTCTCAGCGGATCCTGATTAAAACGATTCCCCTGTTCATAAGGGCTGATATGTGCATTCCAGAGCCACACTTCTCCCCCGCTGAGCCTGACAAAGCTGTCCCGGAGGTTTACTCGCCCCTGACGAATGGACTTTACTTCCGTTCCTGTCAGTACAATGCCCGCTTCATAGGTATCATGAATGAAGTAATCATGAAAGGCCTTACGGTTAGTAGAGACAGGAGGCATCTTTTCTTTCTTTTTCATTATCTGCGGTTCCTCCTGCCCTTTCCTTTAGAACCCTTAGAATGGCCGGAATTGCCATGACTATGACTGCCATTTCTGCGACCACCATACCCCGGTCTGCGCTTTTCCAGATTCAGCGGAGAATGAATTTCACCCATAATGAAATCCACTTCCTGCTTATCCTTATCCGCTCTTACCAGAGTTACCCGTACAGGCATTCCGAGAGAATACTTCTTGCCATTAAAGCGACCGGTCAGTGTCATGGTTTCTTCGTTATAAAGATATTCATCATCTTCCATAGTGGAAACATGAATCAAACCCTCTACCCCATTATCCAGCCCCACAAAGAGTCCGAACTTGGTAACCCCTGTAATATGGGCATCAAATGGTTCCCCTACAAACGGTTCCATATATTCGGTCATCTTCAGACTTGTAGTTTCCCGTTCTGCATCAACAGCATTCTGTTCAGTCAGAGAAATATGTTCCGCTGCCTTCATGAGGAATGCCGCCTGCTTTTCTTCCGCCTGTTTTGTCAGTCTTCTGCCAAGCTGCTGACGAATCAGACGATGCACCAACAGGTCAGAATATCGGCGGATTGGGGAGGTGAAATGAGTATAGCAGGTAGATGCTATACCAAAGTGACCCACGTTGTCCGTGCTGTAGCAGGCCGTAGCCAGAGAGCGCAGTGTCATAACTTCAATGACCTGTTCCACTTCGGTGCCCTTAACCTTTTCCAGCAGCTGCTGCAGATCACGCGGCTGTACCTCTTCCGGCAGATGCAATGGATATCCGATAATTTCCGCCAGATGCTTCAGCGCTTCCAGCTTATCAGTATTCGGCTTGTCATGAACACGATAAATAGAAGTAAATCCATCCCGGGTGAGGAATCTGGCCACCGCTTCATTAGCAGCAATCATGGCATCTTCAATCATGCGTTCCGCTTCCCCGCGGTTTCTCTTCACAATGCGAAGCGGCTTTCCATCTTCATCAAGAATTACCTTATATTCCGGGAAATCGAATTCCAGCGCCCCTCGATTATGACGTTCCTGACGGAGCAGTCGGGCACAGTCATCCAGATCTTTAAGCATAGGAAGAAGTTCTCTCAGATCTTCAGGCGCAATATCCTCGTCAAAAGCTTTGTTTATTTCTTCATAGTTGCAGCGTCTCTTTACACGGATAATGGAAGGGGTAATCTTTTCGGTGGTTACCTTTCCATCCGGAGCCACATCCATAATACAGGACATGGCATAGCGGTCTTCATCATGATTGAGACTGCAGAGGTCATTGGACAGTTCAAAAGGAAGCATCGGAATGACACGGTCAGCCAGATATACGCTGTTGCCCCGGCGATAGGCTTCTTCATCCAGCGGGCTTCCCGGTTTTACATAACGGCTTACATCCGCAATATGTACCCCAAGCATGTAATGGCCATTCGGTCTCTTTTCACAGTACACCGCGTCATCCAGGTCCTTGGAGTCCGCGCCATCAATAGTTACCAGATGCTGATTGCGGAAATCCATGATTTCCGGTTCCGGATGGATATCCCGGGACAGGTGCTGTGCTTCATTCATCACCTTCTGGCTGAATACGTGGGGAATCTTATGTTCTGCCACAATAATATCAATATCCAGCCCCTTATCGCCCTTGTATCCGAGAATTTCCGTGACCCGGCCTTCTGTATTGGTCCAGCGTCCCGGCCACTTGGTCACTTCAACTACCACACGAGCTCCGGTGACAGCTCCCATTTCTTCCCCCATAGGGATTTCAACCAGCATATTAATCTTTTCATCCAGCGGAAGCACGTCACCTCCGTCCTTAGTCATTTCATAGGTTCCGACTACCGTTTTGTTGGCACGTTCCAGCACATTGATGATACGTCCTTCTGTACTGTGTCTTCCGGTCTTGCTGACCATGGTTTCTACTTCTACGGTATCTCCGTTGACTGCACTTCCGGCATCTTTAGATGAAACATAGATATCTTCATGTTCCTCATCGGTCAGTACGAAACCAAAATATTCGCTGTATGCTCTGTACACACCTTCCACAATAGTGCCAGGTCTGTAGGTCAGCTTTTTCTGTTCTTCCATAATATCCCCTTTTCTTTACTCGCTTATATTCGTTACTCTCCTATATAAAAAGGCTTGCCTAAGCAAGCCTTTTTTCATCCTTAAAATGTGTTCATGTAAAATCCCAGCGCAAGACAGAGAACTGCGAACAGGCCTCCACAAATCATGGTAATTTTTGAAAGAACAACATCCTTTCCACGGGTTCTTCCGCTTATATTGGCGCTTGCACCACCACCAATGGCAGCCCCCATACCCGGGGTCTTCTCTTCCTGTGCTACTACCGCACAGATAATTATCAGAGAAAGGATTAAAATCAATGACATCATTAAAATTTTCACAGTCTTCCCTCCAGAATCATGAGAAATCATCTCATGCTCTTCTTCTCGTAAGCAGTATTATCATTAAAAGTATATACCAACGATTCCCACCGGTCAATGGGCTGCCGGCATTATTCCCGGTTTATCCATGGCGGAGGCGGTTCAGTTTGTCCACCACATCCTTGGGAAGGGTACGCCCCAGTTCACTTCTCAGGTTGGAATTATTGTTATTCTTTATGACCATGTGCTGTTCCCGCTTATCGTTGTCGAGTTGCTTAACCAGCTCATTCACCGGAATACGGAAAGCTCCATTTCCCAATGCCACATTCTGTTCGGATCCATCTGAGGTGACTACATACACATGACGAAATTCGTCTCTTCGTTTATAGGATTCCTTTTCAATGTAACTGTCTGCGGTCATATGGCGGGGAGTAAATACAATGTGGAATAAAGGCGTTACGGTTTCAATCCGCACTTTCTTGGACTCTCCCTGCCCGTCAAAAACCACGATAATCTCCACATCTTTATGAGCTCCATAATCCTGAAGACGGTCCATCAGTTTTTTACGGCTCGATTCCAGATCTGATGTGGAATATTCACCAGGCACCCAGAAAATAACATTGTATCCATCAATCAGATATAAATCTCTCATTTTCTTTCTAGCCCCGCTGCCTTACTGCCTCATAAATAAGCAGTGCAGCCGCCACGGAAACGTTAAGCGAAGAAATCTTGCCTTTCATCGGGATACGGACCATAAAATCACAGGTTTCTTTCGTCAGACGGCTTACGCCTTTCCCTTCCGCCCCCATGACTATAACCAGCGGTCCTTTCAGATTCGCCTCATAATACAGATTTTCTCCATCCATATCGGCACCGACAACCCAGAATCCCTTTTCCTTAAGTTTTTCCAGCGTCTGACGGATATTTCCAATCTGACAGACCGGCATGGTGGCAAATGCACCAGCTGCCGTCTTAAGTGCAGCCGGAGTCACCGGTGAGCTTCGGTGCTCAGGAAGCAGAACGGCGGTAGCGCCAGCGCATTCTGCTGTCCGCACAATGGCTCCCAGATTTCTCACATCTTCCACACCATCGAGAAGAACCAGTATCGGCTGCTTATCCTGTGATTCTGCCAGTACGGTATCCAGGTCTGCATAGGTATAGGGTTTAAGCTCTGCCGCCACCCCCTGATTTATGACGTCCGGAGTCAGGCTGTCAATGAATGCTTCTTCCTGTTCCACCACAGGAATGTGTCGTTTCAGCGCTTCATCCTTTAATTGCTGAAGCCGCTTATCCCCGCCGTGTTTGATAACCACTTTTTTTACCAGACCTGCGCGAACCGCTTCCATGACACTGTTTCGCCCTGCTGCATAAAGCGCCTGATTTTCTCTGCGGTTATGAGTACGTACCGTCTTTCCCTTAGTCCTGCCTGTATCCCGGCGATGCATTCCCCTGCCGGCTCTGCTTTCTTTCTTATTTGCTTTCACTGTTAAATTCCTCAGCTAAGAACGTAAGTGATTTCCGCATAATGGTATTCAGGCGTTCTTCCTGTCCGGACAGCCGGAGGTATCCCAGAAGTCCTTCAAAGGCGGTAGCTTCTCTGTATTCTTCCACGGTAGCACTCTTAGGCACGTGCAGATGTGCATTTCTTGCACGTTTGCACACTTTAAGCTCCCGTTCTGTGAGCTGTTCTCTGAGGTAATAAAGTACCTGACACTGCCATTTGGCTGAAACCATTTCTGAAGCCAGTGAATTAAGAATCTGTACGTGATGGATTCCCGTATCAATGAGTTTTCTCCGTACGAAGAGACTCCAGCTGGCATCACCAATATAGGCCAGCGTAAGTGAATCCATGGAAAACACTTCCTGCTCTGTAAGAGGCATGCTTTCCCTGTTCAGCTTCTTAATCATTTCCTTTTTCAGAAATAAAACACGTTTAAATTCCACGTTTCTTCCACCTTGCACCTGTTGGGGAATCTTCGATTACAATCCCGATTTCTCCCAGCTTATCACGAATAGCATCCGCTATCTTATACAGTTTTTCCTTTCTTGCTTCCTGACGGATAGAAAGGATAACATTCATCAGTGCTTCATATTCTTCACTGGAGGCAGAGGCATTATCTTTCCACTGCTTTTCCAGAATTCCCAGAATATCCATAATGGTCTTCAGCACGTCTTTGGCATGCTGTGCTGCCGCCTGATTATGTGCAGTACCATTGTGAACAGCGGTGTAGTATACGTTGATGGCCTTAGCCAGATCAAACATATAACCAGATGCCAGACCGGTGTTGAAGTCATCGTCCATAGCGGCCTTGAATCCAGCCAGTGCCTTATCGGCAGCTTCGCTGAGCGCCCTGGATTCCGCGGTTTCTTCGCTGCCTTCCATCTTAGCCAGTTCCTTACTCTTGCCGATTACGTCAGTAAGGCGTTCCATATTGCGTTCTGCTTCATCCAGACGTTCGTCGGAGAAATCCAGCGGGCTTCTGTAATGGGTAGAAAGCAGGAAGAAGCGCAGTGCGTCCGGAGAATACTTTTCCAGTACATCCTTGACAAGGAAGAAGTTATTCAGGGACTTGCTCATCTTTTCCTGGTTGATGGTGATAAATCCGTTGTGGAGCCAATAATGAACGAATGGATGACCGGTGCAGCCTTCGGACTGAGCGATTTCATTTTCATGATGCGGGAAAATCAGATCGCTGCCGCCGCCATGGAAGTCAAATGTTTCTCCCAGATAGTGGATGGACATGGCAGAGCATTCAATGTGCCAGCCCGGACGGCCTTTGCCCCATGGGCTGTCCCATGCCGGTTCACCCGGTTTTGCGCCCTTCCATAGTGCGAAATCGCCCGGGTTTCTCTTATCCGTATTAACGGTAACACGCGCGCCGGCCAGCATATCTTCTACCTTGCGGCCCGACAGTTTGCAGTACGGCTTAAAGGTGGAGATATCATAGTACACATCATGATCCAGCTGATATGCGTGTCCGTTTTCAATCAGCTTTTCTACCATGTGGATGATGTCATCCATATGTTCAGATACGCGTGGATATACATCCGCCCTTCTTACATGGAGTGCGTCAATCACCTTGAAATAAGCATCAATGTAGCGGTCGGAAATAGTCTTCCAGTCAGTGCCTTCCGCATTGGCCTTGTTGATAATCTTGTCATCTACGTCGGTAAAGTTCTGTACCAGGGTTACCTTGTATCCTACATAAGTAAGATAGCGGCGGATAACATCCCAGGTTACAGCCGGTCTTGCGTTACCAATATGCGGGTGGTTGTATGGAGTAACCCCGCAGACATAAATCTTTACTTCGCCAGGAGTAACCGGTTTAAATACAGTCTTGTCCTTAGTCAGCGTGTTATACACTTTGATTTCTTCCATTGTTTTTTCACCTTTGCTTTTTTAATAATAAAACCACCGTCTCACAGAGGCGGTGGTCCGTTGTTCCACTCTGTCAGCCTGAAAGCTGCACATGTCTATTTTATCGCAACAATACGGAAAAGGATACTTTGTTCCCCTTTTCAGCTCACAGATGCATTCGTCTTAAGGTTTCCTTATGCAGACTTACAGCCTGAGATCCGCATTCTCTGTAAGAAATCCCTTAGGATTACTTCTTCTGATCAACGCATACCATAATAAAGCATACAAGCACATTCAGCTGACCTGGTTTTTGCCCCCACACTCGCCTGCTGGAACGTTTGCTACCCGGTGATTTTCCTCTCACTATTAGTTCTCTCGGTTTTATACCGGCAGGTCTTACTTCTAAGCCGCACCATGCTCAGTATCCGTTTTGATACCTTATGTGGATCGTTTTGCCTGCGACTGGCTTCGACTTGCAACCACAGACCTGATCATGCTCGCTTTATTATTATAAAATTTTCTCATTCCAGGTGTCAACCACAAAAAAAGGGATGCCATAAAACCATTATGGTTTCACGACAATCCCTTACCTGTTCGAGGCGAGCGATCAATAAGCCGAGTTCTGTTCGTTTCCACGCGATGATCATCTATCTAGTCAAACGGTTACCCGTTTGCTCAAGCGACTCTACCCGGAAGGTCGGCGGGCAACTTCATCCCTTCCCTATTCGGTCTTACTTCGGATGGGGTTTACCAAGCCAGCCAGTCTCCTGACTGCTGGTGCGCTCTTACCGCACCTTTCCACCCTTACCACTTGCGTGGCGGTTTCCTTTTCTATGGCACTTTCCCTAAGGTTTCCCTCGCCGGACGTTATCCGGCATCCTGCCCTGCGAAGCTCGGACTTTCCTCACGCCTTACGGCCCGCGATCATCTTTCCTGCTCGCCAAGTTAGTATATCATTTACCTGACTTTTTTTCAAACCCATTATCATGTTTCTTTTTTCAAACGAGATAGTTGAAAACATCCCGGGCCTTATGGTCTTCCAGAACTTCTACATCCCAGCCGCACTTTTCCGCTTCCAGGCGAAGTTTCTGCGCCAGATACGGTACAATGACCCGTTCTGTATAGAAATGTCCTCCATCGACCAGCAGCAGCCCCATACCGGCCGCATCCTGTCCCTGGTGATATTTTACATCTCCGGTAATATACATATCCGCACCGGCATCGACTGCCGCTCTGGCAAATTCTGCTCCGGAACCACCGAGAACCGCCACTCTGGAGACATTTTTCTCTACAGGGCCGCAGAATTTCAGCGCGGGAATATCCAGTTTGTCCTTCACATAGGCTAATGCCGCATCTGCCGGCATTTCATAAGGCAGCCAGCCCACACGGCCCATGGAGTGCTGTTTCCCTTCAAAGCAGAGTTTGTGCCATTCTGTAGAGTAAATGAGTCCTGACCACTTTTCGATCAGGTCAGATACTTCCCTCCGCTGTTCCTCTTTCACCTTCAGCTCCATATGGATCATAGAATCATCCGCATCTCGAAGAATGCTGATGTCTGCAAAGGAGAAGACTTCGGCGAGCTGCCTGCCAGCCGTCTGGGCACAGTGAATGACCAGCTGATATACCGAATCCGTTCTGACCGGTATAAATCCTGTGCAGTTTTTCAGTTGCAGCCTCTCTGCCAGAGCATCATTGACCCCTTCTTCTGTGCTGTCCAGATTGGTATGCGCTGCAAAGGATACTATATCTGAGGATATAAGCTTGCAGAGCATCCTTCCCTTTTCCGTATCGGCGTCAATCTTCTTCAGCGACTTGAACAGAAGCGGATGATGGGAAATAATCATATCCACATGGTGACGGCTAGCCCAGTCTATATTCTTTTCCGTAACATCCAGTGCCACCAGAATCCTGCGCACATCCTTATCCCTTCTTCCGGTCTGAAGGCCCGGATTATCCCAGCTCTCAGCCAGCCCGGGCGGTGCCCACTGATTCATCAGCTTCATTATTTCTCCGGCTTTAATCTGCATATGATGTCCTCCAGTATTTTCAATTCGGCCGCTGCCTTTTCCCGTTTTTCCTTATGATAAACGTTTTCGGTATCTTCTGGTATGCCCTGCAATACCGCATTTCTCTGCTTAATCAGCTTTTTTACGAGCGCAGGAAATAAACTATCCTCCCGTCTCATCGGGGTAACGCCCAGTTCCGCGTCCAGCGGAGAGGGAACCGGCATATCCCCATGTTCTACATACAGGATATCATAAATATGCCAGTCTTCTCTGGCCAGTTTTTCCTGTGTTATCTTCCATCCGTGTTCCGCCAGCCAGATACGAAGCTCCGCCGAATGGTTCATAGACTGCAGGACAGCCCATGACAGTGCGCCGGCGGTTTCCGGGCTGTTGGCCAGGATGTCGCAGATCATAAGTCCGCCCATGCCGGCGATGACTACGCCTTCACATTCCCTGGGCTGCAGAGTTTCCAGCCCGCCTCCCAGCCGGGTTTCAATCCACCGGGAAAGTCCGTTTTCTCCAATATGCTTCCGCGCAATTTCCAGAGGCCCTTTGTGAATATCTGAAGCCACGGCATGTGCAGCCCTGTGTTTCTTTACAAGATTCATGGGCACATAGGCATGGTCAGTCCCTATATCAGCCATACAGTGACAGGCGGGAACCAGTGCGGCAACCGCTGCCAGTCTTGGTGTTAATTCCATATATTCCTCTTTTGTCTTAAGACATGAAAAAAGCCGAAGCATCTGCCTCGGCTTGCATTTTATTGGTGGGCCCACCAGGGTTCGAACCTGGGACCAGCCGGTTATGAGCCGGCGGCTCTACCGCTGAGCTATAGGCCCCTAGCGATACTTAATATGATACCAATAAAATGACTTCCCGTCAAGAATTTATCCTTGCGGTTATATCCATCAGCCATTCACAAGGAAACGGGCCGATTTTTTAAGTTTGTTAAGCGCTTTCCCTTCAATCTGGCGGATTCGCTCTCTGGTTACATCAAAGTGTTTCCCCACTTCTTCCAGAGTTCTGGTCTTTCCATCGTGCAGCCCAAAGCGAAGTTCAAGAACCTGCCGTTCCCTGTCGGTCAGGGTGTTCAGCAGTTCATCAATCTGTTCTCTGAGCAGAATGGAGCCGGCCGCTTCATCGGGGGCAACGGCTTCATGATCCTCAATGAAATCTCCCAGATGGGAATCTTCCTTTTCACCAATCGGTGTTTCCAGTGAAATCGGATCCTGCGCTATTTTTTTGATATTCCGTACTTTTTCCGGGGTAATTCCCATCGCCTTAGCTAGTTCTTCATTGGTGACTTCCCTTCCCTTTTCCTGCAGAAGCTGGCGGGAAATACGGTTCAGCTTATTGATGGTTTCCACCATATGGACCGGCACACGTATGGTTCTTGCCTGATCGGCAATAGCCCGGGTAATGGCCTGACGGATCCACCAGGTCGCGTACGTACTGAACTTATACCCTCTCTTATAATCAAACTTTTCTACTGCTTTCAGAAGCCCCAGATTTCCTTCCTGAATCAGATCCAGGAACTGGAGTCCTCTCCCCAGATACTTCTTGGCAATAGAAACCACGAGACGAAGGTTGGCGTCTGACAATGCCTTTCTCGCCGCTTCCCCTTTAGCTTTTTCTTCCGGCGTTGCCTCTTCTCTGTCTCCAGCTTCAATAGCCTTGGCCAGAGTGACTTCTTCATCCGCCGTAAGAAGACTTACCGCCCCGATTTCTTTCAGATACATTTTTACCGGATCATCAATGCCGACCATATCCGGGCTGATATGGGGAATCTTGCGGATAATTCTGGATACTTCCGGTTCATCCGATTCTTCATCGGAATTTTCCACTTTCTCTTCCAGTTCTTTTGGAATAAGTGTGGAACCATCTTCGCTCACTGCGTCTTCATCGAAGGTAATGCCTATGTCCATCTCGTGCAGTGCCTCATATATTTCTGAAATCTGTTTGGCATCGAGCTGATATTCTTCTGCCAGATTCATGATTTCATGATTGGCAATCGTATGTTCACCGGTTTCCGCCCGTAACAGTTCTTTAATCCATTTCTTTACATCTGCCGAATTACTTCCCATGTCTACCTCTCCTTGGATATCCAATCTGAAAGTCAGCCTGTATGTTTCTGCCGCTGTCTTATCTATGTCAGCCTTTTCTTAAATTTCTTATCTGTCTGTTGATTTTGAGACACAGCAGCTGTTCTTCTGCTGCTTCCTGCTTCTTTCCCTGCCTGAGCATTTCTGCCGCCTTTTCCGTGTGTACCCGGTATTCCTTCTGAAGTGTCAGAATAACCAGAGGCCGGATATATTCCTCCCATGGGGAAATAGCTATCCGTCCTTCCTTTACAAGAAGCGGCGCCAGATATTCCATATCCTCATGTTCCATCAGACCCTGTGCGTTTTCCTTTGTCCATGGCTGTCCTGCCGCATACAGTGTGGCAAGAATGCCATACATACGCCCGCAGAACGCGTTGGAAAAAGTATGTGTGCTCAGATACTCCCAGCCATCAGGACGCCTGCCGGTGATAAAGCAATAACGGATAATGGCTTTTTCCAGGGCTTCAATCTTTTCCTTTTCCTTATCTTCCTCCACAGATTCCGTCATGTTCTGTACCCGTTGAGATATATATACTCTCGGATTATTCTTTCTGGCAAACAGCCGGGCCTCGTTCCGTACCAGACCTTCATCCACCTTAAGCGCCCTTGCCATTTTCTGAATATAGGTGTTGAATTCAAAGGAATCCCCTCTGGCCGAAAGTACGGTAAACATATCATTCAGAATGAGATGCTGCCCTTCCAGCGAGGTCCTGTCATGTGTTTCCAGAAGCGAATTGAACAGATAGTCCAGTGCAGGAATCGCCTGCGCTACCGCTTCCTTATAAGCCTCTCCGCCATATTTGTTGACGAATTCGTCCGGATCTTTCCCTTCACTGAGATGCAGTACACGCATTTTCAATCCGGTGGTACCCGCGATTTCCAGCGCACGCCGTGTCGCATTCTGCCCTGCAGCATCCATATCATAACTGAACACCACTTCATCCGCATACCGTTTCAGGAGACGGGCCTGTTCAATGGTAAATGCCGTCCCCAGAGAAGCTACCGCATTCGTTACGCCATGGGCATGAAGGGAAATGGCGTCCATATAGCCTTCCACCATAATGACCTGACGTGTTCTCCGTATTTCCGGGAGCGCCTGATAAAGCGCGAACAGAAGCTGCCTTTTATTGAATATAGGCGTTTCCGGAGAATTCAGATACTTCGGTTTGCTGTCATCCATCACCCGGCCGCCAAAGGCTACCGGTTTGCCTTTAAGGTTGAGAATAGGGAACATGCACCGGTTCCTGAACGTGTCATAATATCTTCCGTTCTTATGTCCTACCAGACCGGATGTAACCAGAACGGTATCGGATATATGTTTTATAGTCCGGAAATCTCCGTAAAGCTTATGCCACGAATCCGGAGCAAATCCAAGTTTGAACCTGTCTATGGTTTCATCGGTCAGATGCCTGCGCTTAAAATAGGTCAGACCCGGTTTCCCCATATTGGTTCTGCGGAGACAATTATGGAAATATACGACAGCCAGTTCCATAGCATGGTATAGTTCATCATTGAACTGTTTACGCCGTTTCTCTTCCGGTGATACCTCTGCCCGGGGCAGCTCCAGATGCGCCGCTTCCGCAAGACGTTCTACCGCTTCCGTAAAGCTGAGGTTTTCCATCTTTTCCACAAAGGAAAAAACATCACCGCCGGCATGACAGCCGAAGCAATAATATAGTCCATCTTCCGGAGAGACAGAAAAAGATGGAGTCTTTTCCTGGTGAAACGGGCAGCACGCCCAGTATCGTTTTCCTTTCTTCTTTAACGATACATAAGATTCCACCACATCAAGAATATTGGTATTATCTCTGACTTTCTGAAGGAAATCGCCAGGAAATCTTGCCATGTGCACCCTCCCAGCCAGTTATACTAACCTAACGATAACATAATATGCATGTTTCCATGCGGACACATCCCCATCTCCAACCGGAGCGGGATATGTTTCTGCTTTTGCGATTGAGAAGGAAGAACTGACAGTTCCTGTCAGTTCTTCCTTCTCAGCCTTCTATCTCTGTACTTTTATCAGATGCCTCCTGAACGGCCGAAGCGGTCATTTCCTTCCATCGTGTCAGAAGGATCTGCACATACAGCCGTGCATTCAGACCATAACTCATAAGTCCATAACCATCGCTCACTTCTACCAGAAGCGTGCGCCCGTCATCCGTTACACCAAAGTCCAACGCATAGGCACTGGGAGCTGATGTATATGCCCTAACGGCCTTACGGAGGACCTCTACATCAGGAAATACATCCCAGGCTCCACCATAGGGATTAAGACCTACTATCTCCCCATTAAGCACCCAGAGGCGCCATTCTGATATAAAATGCACATATTCACTGCACCATACATCAATATCATCTACACCGCCGCCTAGCTTGATAAAGTCCTCGCAACAGTTAATCACCGTACCGTGGAAACGTTTAACGTCCTGGCGCGGCTTGATAAAGATGTGACAGCAAGATCCATCCGTGGATGCCGTCATATCTCTGGAAACAGTAAATAATGTGGATTTCCATATTTTACGACCGGTAAAAGGCATCAGTTCATCCGGGTAATCCAATGGTTCCGGATGAATTCCCATGCGATCCAGCGCGAAGCAGGTATCCGAATAACTTCCTACAACCAGATCTTCAGGCTGATTATCGTTGATAGAATAAATCGCTTTATATCTTACAACATCAAGCCCCAGTTTATTACAGCCGGCAAAAGCATCGCTGCAATTCTGGTTGTAAAACTCACCATCGTGCGCAATCCTCAGATATACCTTCATCGGTTCACCTCATACGACAGAAATTACGTTCTATAGCCACATATATAATTATATGATTTTTTAATAGTCTCTTCAATCTCAGAAGAAATAGAACCAGGCAAACAGAGCTACGAAGAAACGATACACAGCAAAACCAGTCAGTGTATATTTGTTCAGGAACTTCAGGAACCAGAGAATCGAAGCGTAGGCTACTACAAAGGATACGATAAACCCGACCGCCAGGACCCCAAAATCCGAGAAGCTCAGATATTTCGCTACTTTGAGCAAATCATACAGGCAGGCAATAAACATAAGCGGCACAGCCATAATGAAGGAAAAATCGGCCCCTGCCTTACGGGAGATTCCCAGAAGAAGGGAACCGGAAATCGTACTGCCGCTTCGGGAAAAGCCTGGCCAGAGAGAAAGACACTGGAACAGACCAATCTGAAATGCCTGTTTGGAATTAATCTGATCCACATTTCTTACCTTAAAGTATTTTCTCTTCTTTTCCGCAAAAATCATGAACAGGCCGCCGATAATCAATCCGATAATAACGGTAGCCGGCCCAAACAGATAGCCCTTGATAATATCATGCGCCAGGAACCCAACCAGGCAGGCCGGGAACATGGCAATAGCCAGATTCAGAGGGGATGCGCCATGGGTCTTAAACCAGTTCTTTCTGTCGAGCATATAAATAAACTTTTCCTTATATACCGCCAGTACGGCCAGAATGGCCCCCAGCTGGATAAAGACATCAAATACATCGGCCAGTGTGCCGGTAAAATTCAGCATATGCCCTACAATAATCAGATGTCCTGTACTGGAAACCGGAATATATTCTGTAAGACCTTCTACAATACCAATAATTAACGCGCAAAAATAGTTATACATGCTTATAATCCATCCTTATATTCTGTGTTAGTATCAGCCGGCTGTCCCCGGATTGTCCTTATTATAAGAAATCGCTGAAATACTGGACACCTTGCCATCTTCCAGGTAAATGAGCAGCATATTCTTTCTGAACTTCAGAAAATATATGTATACGCTGCGCACAGTTCCGCCGCTGTAATTGACCTCAATCTTGTCCGGCGCTCCGTAAAGGAGTTCAGCGGTGCTGGTGGAATCCCCCACGGTAAGTCCTCTTCCGGTAAGCATATCCGGTCCAACCACAAACAGGCCTTCAACAATGTGACTATTGTCACTTTCCCTTACTGCATATCCAGGATAATACCACTGGGTCTGGCCCTTGCCAGTCCACTTCTTTTCCCAGGTATCCCAGTCATGGGGAACAAACGTCTCTCCCAGGGAGAATCCGGCGATATGGACATCCTTTGTCTGAATAGCCTCAGAAAAGGCCGGTTCAACCAGGGCTCCCTTAACCGGCAGATTGTCGTCCTTTTCTTTTTCTGAAAGGATAATGCCGGCAACTTTGTCATTCTTTATCTGGAACCAGAGTTCCTGCTGACCGGCTTCATAAACAAAGTAGAAATCCCGGTCCTTGTCATTCCAGAATACCTGCAGTGGCCGGCCATAGGTGCGGAGAACATTCTCCCTGCGCATGCCTATGGAAATTCCACGGCCGGTAGTCCCCTTCCCGCTGGAAACGGTGAGCAGGGACATTCCAGGATTTCCCGTCTTCTGCAGAGACATGACAGAGTTCCGATAGGTTTCCGGCAGCGGTTTGATTACCTGAGCCTTTACCCCATTCCACTCATAGGTGGTGCTGATGGAGCCTCTGGTTATCTTCTCCGGAACCCCGAAGGCAGAAATCAGATTTCCTTCTGTATCTCCCAGGCGGACTCCATCAAAAGAAAGTTCATCCGCCATCAACGGCTTGCTGTTAACAGGCATCAGCGGAGCATCCGTCTCTCTGGCTTCGTTCATTTCCTTATCTGAATTCAGTGTCGCTTCTGCAGTATCCACCAGATTTGTCGCTGTCTTATCCCCCGCTGCCGCCTCTTCCGCAGATACGGCCGGAGAAGCGCTGATTCCCAGAGGACAGAACGACGTCCCCAGTAACATGACTGTCAGCCATGCTCCCAGACTTCTAGTAAAACGCACTGTCATATTATCACCTTTTATAACCTTACTATTGATTGCTGAAATACAGAAACCAATTCCATAGCACTAAAGACGCCTATGAATAAGTATATCATATCTGTCCTAACTGTATAACCACCGGAAAAGCAGCGGCCGGCGTAGACCATACCGCATATTCTGTTCAATGCAAGAAACATTCTATGCCAGAAAACACAGGACTATGCAAATATTTTTGCCGGATTTTCCAAAAAAAGAGCCGTATCAAACGACGCCCTTGTATACATCACTCCTTTTCAGGACTGTACAGCCTCTCTCTCCTCTGACGGATAACAAGCCAGTCTCTCCGGGATTTCTGGTATTCTTCTGTAAATCATAAAGGATATCCCCGCTTCCAGAATCGATAACTAATCCCTATTAAAATAACCTGAAACCGATGATATTCCCGGTAAAAATTCATCTTCATGATATAACGATAGTTTGCAAATAAAAAATGCGGCCCTTTTCGGTCATCCCGTCAGGTTCCGCATTTTTATTATTTATGTCTTAATCAGGCTTCTGCAATGGTCTTGCCGAGTTCTCTGCAAGCTTCCAGTGCATCATCATCCGGATAGCTGTAAGCCTTTACCGGTTCTGCAGTCAGGGTTACGCCGGCTTCTTCCAGACGGGCTTTCCAGTTCATAATCCAGTCCCCTTCATTCCATGCGTAGGAACCGAAAATACCTACCTTCTTGCCAGCCAGGTCCGGGAGCAGTTCTTCGAAAAATGGTTCGAAATCGTATTCTTCCAGGCTTTCATCGCCCATAGCCGGGCAGCCAAGGATAATCTTATCAAAAGTTGCAACTTCAGCAGCGCTGGTGTCGCCTACAAAATTCAGTACAGTTCCCGCACCAGCATTCTTTGCGCCTTCTTCTACAGCCTGTGCCATAGCTTCTGTATTGCCAGATCCAGTCCAGAAAACAATTGCCACTTTATCCATGTTGAATTCCTCCTACATATCGTAAATCAGGTATTTACTACCTGTATCTTTTGTTATATTACTGATAAACCATATACTTGTCAAACAGGAAATTCAGGAATCTGTTTCCGCCTGTACTGACCGGCTTACCCGAGGAACCAGACGGATTTCCTTTGGCTGTTTACGCCTGGAAATCATCCCCTGCAGCGCTTTTCCGAGTTCCGGTCGGCTACCATCGGAGCAGACTATGCCCAGCCAGATTTTCGCGTTACTTATCTGAAGAACCACATTCCAGGTTTCCTTATAGGTGATGCCCTTTTCGTTTTCCGTAAGGGTGACCTGTCCTTCCCAGCGGTGACTCTTACCTGCTTTTACCTGTTTAAGAGGTGTACTTCCTGAAAATACCGCTTTCTGATTTTTGAAATACGTATTCATCCAGGAAGCAATGGAGTCCATCTGTTCCACCTGGCTCAGATCGGAATCCGTAAAAATTCCTGCTTCCAGCATAAATGGATATCCTACTTCCCCGGACAATGCCCAGCCGTAAGAATAATCCGGCGGTGCCTCATAGGTCAGAGAGTAGAAATTCCCATTTCTGAGCCCTTTATGATTCCAGTAATCAGATGTACTGCGGCCTTCATTTACTGCATTCAAGGTGGCCTGCGCCCCTTCAGCCACAGTGACTCCTGCAGGCAGCTTCATAGAGCCTATCCCCGGAAGTTCAAAAAGGTTATCTGCCATACCTACCGTTGGAATCATGCATATCATTCCCAACGCCGCCAGTGTGACTGCCCATTTTCTACTGTTCATTATTTACCAGCCTTCTGTCTTGCCTTTGCCCAGCTATCGCGAAGTCCTACAATGAGGTTTGCAACCGGCTTACCTTCTGTGGTATCCGGATCCAGAATGAAATATCCCTTGCGCAGGAACTGGAATCTATCTTCTGCCTTGTAATTAAGAATAGCCGGTTCAGACTTACCATGCTTAACTACCAGGGAATTCTTATTAATCTTTTCCATGAAATCCCGGCCATCATCCACATCGTCCTTTGGAATCAGGTAATCGTACAAACGGCATTCTACATCAACCGCTGTCTTTTCAGCGACCCAGTGAAGAGTGCCCTTAACCTTCCGGTCTGCCCCCGGTGTACCGCTGCGGGAAGAGAAGTCTACTGTACAATGAATTTCCTTGATTTCTCCCTGTTCATCCTTAATGACTTCATCGCACTTAACAATATATGCGCCTTTGAGACGGACTTCCTTGCCCGGAGTCATGCGGAAGAACTTCTTTACCGGATGTTCCATGAAATCTTCGCGTTCAATGAAAAGATCTCTTCCAAATGGTACTTCTCTGGTCCCTGCTGCCGGATCGGATGGATTGTTTTCCAGAGTCATATATTCGGTCTTATCTTCCGAATAGTTAGTAAGAACCACTTTGATTGGGTCAACGACCGTCATAATTCTTGGTGCCTTATCCTTCAAATCTTCTCTGATGCAGTATTCCAGCATACCTACATCGACCGTACTGTTGGCTTTAGCCACACCTATCATATCGCAGAAGTTACGGAGAGATTCCGGGGTATAGCCGCGTCTTCTCAGTCCGGAGATGGTTGGCATACGTGGATCATCCCAGCCGGAAACCACATGTTCTTCTACCATGCGGCGGAGTTTTCGCTTGCTGGTGATCATGGTGATAACATTCAGGCGGGCAAATTCAATCTGTCTTGGCTTTTCTTTGCCATCAAAAGCATTGTCCAGGCACCAGTTATACAGTGGCCGTCTTTCCTCAAATTCCACAGTGCAGATAGAATGAGTAATGCCTTCCAGTGCATCAGACAGCGGATGAGCAAAGTCATACAGCGGATAAATGCACCAGGTGTCGCCTGTTCTGTGATGGGTCGCCCGAAGGATACGATAAATAACCGGATCGCGCATTACGATATTCGGGGATTTCATATCAATCTTCGCACGAAGTACCTTGGATCCATCCGGATATTTTCCTGCCTTCATTTCTTCGAACAGCTTCATATTTTCTTCTACCGAACGGTTTCTGTACGGGCTGTCAATTCCCGGGTGTTCCAGATTGCCGCGGTTCTTTCGAATTTCTTCACTGGTCTGATCATCTACATAGGCAAGTCCTTTGCGGATGAGTTTGCATGCGAATTCATAAAGCTGAGGGAAATAATCAGATGCATAATGAACCGGTTCCTTCCACTGGAATCCCAGCCACTTTACATCATTGAGTATGGAATTGACGTATTCCACATTTTCCTTTGATGGATTGGTATCATCAAAACGGATATTGGTTGCGCCATGGTATTTAAGACCAATGCCAAAGTTAAGGCAGATACTCTTAACATGACCAATATGCAGATAGCCATTTGGTTCCGGCGGGAAACGAGTCAGTACTCTGCCATTGGCGTACACATTATTTTCAATATCCTTATTGATTTCTGCCTCTATAAAATTAGAAGCTTCAATTTTTGTATCCATTTCTGTTCCTCCAATATGAATAGCTTTTTTTATATTCTATCACATGAAGCCGTATGTAAACAAAATACAGCCCTGACTCCTGCTGACATACATTAATGCGAAAAAAAGCTGGCTGTGTTTTCAGAAAAAAAGCGAAACACGGCCAGTCTCTTTTCATGCATTCTGCTGTATGAATGCTTATTTAACCTTATTTCTCAGTGTGCCAATAGGATCGATGGTGATTTCCACTTCATCCCCCTTGCGGAGAAACTGCGGTGGATTCATTCCCATGCCTACGCCCTGAGGTGTACCCGTAGCAATGACATCACCTGGAAGCAGGGTCATACCGGAAGAGAGTACTTCAATAAGCTTCGGAATAGAAAAAATCAGATCCGCTGTGGAACCTTCCTGGCGAAGATGTCCATTCACCTTGGTATAAATGGTAAACGGCACCGGCCAGGATCCCACCATGACGGTCGGTCCCATCGGGCAGAAGGTATCAAGGCTCTTGCCACGGAACCACTGTGCATGTTTCTTCTGCAGGTCCCTGGCAGTTACATCGTTGATAATGGTGTATCCATACACATATTTCATCGCGTCTTCCGCCGCAATATTGCTGCCTCTCTTGCCAATGATGACAGCCAGCTCCCCTTCATAATCCACAGAGCTGGTAATATCCGGGTAACTGTCAATGGTGTCATCCGGCCCGATGACCGAGGTGGTTGCCTTGGTGAAGAACACTGGATTTTCCGGTACTTCTGCCTTGGGATTCTTTTCAAATTCTTTCACATGCGCCGGATAATTCTTTCCTACACAGAAAATGTTCCGCTGTGGATAAAAAGGAACTTCTATGCGGACTTCACTTACCGGAATGGCTTCCACAGCCTTATCCTTTTTGTTCATTTCCAGCATCTGAGCCAGATTCAGAAGTCCTTCTTCACCCATGGCAATAAATTCTTCCATGGTTTCTGCCAGCGGTATGAAATACGTTTCTTCCAATTCCACGGCAGGAATAATCGCGGTGCCATCGGTAGTCATAACGCCCCACTGCCGAAGGCCTTTATAGTTGAATGATACTAATCTCTGCATAACTTCCCTCTTTTCTTTATGCATCCTATGCATTGCGTAAAAGAATTATAACATAATTTCAATACCCGGTGTACCTGATTCAGAGGCTTACGGAATGTAAATGAGCCTGGTACATTCTCCAGGCCAGGTACAGTAGGACTATCCCCGCCAGTATATAGACCATATATATGGGCATAAATTCCGTTATGCCCGCTGAGAGAAGCGGTCCTATCATACTGCCCATCTGCTGAGCCGTATTGGACAGTCCAAAGGCCCTGCCCCGGAATGATTCCGGTGTGCATTTGACCAGTGCCGCATTCAATGACGGATTAGTCCCTACAATAAAGCAGCTGACCATAGCCTGACAGACGCCAAACCAGAAGATGGAGTCCGGAATGGACTGTATCAGCATACCAAGCCCCGCGCCGGATATGGTCATGCAGATGGCACAATATCCCTTCTTCTGACCCAGCCTTCCCCAGAACGTAGTTGTCAGCGCCCCTGCAATGCCGCCGCAACTCATAATCGTACCGGCAGTAACTGCCACATTACTCATGGAATGCTGCAGTTCGCCGATATACAGTGTCACTACCGGCTGAATCATCATTATGGTCCCCTGAAGGACAAAGTACGCCATGAGGAGTTCAAACATAAGCCGGTTGGATCTGGCATATCGTAAGTCATCGGCAATGGAACCTTCCTGCGATTTTTTCCAAGGTGCATGGGCAGGTTCTCTTACAAAAATAACAATCGCTGCCGTTACGAGCCAGAGAAACAGGGCCGCCACGAAGAATGAATCCCTCATTCCGATAAGGTGTGACAGTATCCCTCCCATAAACGGTCCGCAAATGCCCCCCAGAATAATGGATGTCTGCGCAAATCCCAGATAGGTTCCCAGTGCTTTCTCCTCCACCGTGGAAGAGATAATCGCCATGGATGCGGCTACCAGGCCATTGGCAAATCCCTGGAATATACGCATCCCCAGCAGCTGCCATTCATTATGTACAATTCCTCCGAGGAAATAAGAACAGCCTATAAGAAAGGCCGCCCGGACAGCCATTCTCTTCTTCCCCCGAGTATCCGCCATTTTACCCCATACAGGCCCCATGATTCCCGCCACAAAAAAAGCGGAAGAAAAAACGAGTCCCGTCCATAAGTGGACACGGGCCTGACTTACCCCCAGTTCCAGAAGATAAAGCGGTAAAAAGGGGATGAGCATAGTATAGGCGGAGGCCATAAAGAACATACTGATTATAAGTACCCAGACACTTCTGTATTTTTTCATAACTTTCCTTTACTTATTACAACGGTATGCCTGCGGTGCAGAATACACGAAATGCGGTGAGAAACACAGCATTTCCTGCCGGGCCGGACGTTTATACCCGAGAAAAAACTTAAATGAAAAACGGATTTCTACACTGAAATTCTCTTGTTTTCTGTATATCATTAAACCCGATATCTGTTTCAGCGTCAAGGGAAATCCCCCTGTTTTCTTCGACGGCGTCAGCATTTTTACTGGAAAACATTTTTGTTTCATCCCGCAGGGCCCTCTCCATAGATATATGCCGACAGAATTCCGTCAGGCACCAGCGCATATTCCAAAACACAAAAACACCCTCCTTACCTCGGCATGATAAGGAGGGTGTTTTATCTGTAAGGTCATCAGATACCGACAGGTCTCATTCTTTCCTGTCCTGTTTAACGCATGAAAATCCGGTTAAGCCATTGCAGCGCGTCATCCATCATATTTATGGTCACAAAATGTCCAAGCCCGGGATAGGTTCGGTATTCTGCCCTGGTATTCGTCTGATGGAGCACATTATAAAAGTGCTGCTGAGCCTGCATAGCCACGGATGCATCCGCTTCTCCGCTTAAAAGCAGACAGGGAATATCTTTCATTTCCCCAGTATGAGCCAGCGGAGTATTTTCCTCTACCTGATTGCGCAGCGTCCAGTGACTGGCGAGGTTCATATGGAATCGCTGTTCAAAAAAATGATGGCTTTCCATCCAGTCTCCTGATCCGTTCATAGAGATGATTCCGTTCAAGCGGTCCGCATATCGGCTCCCAATCCCCAGAGCAATAAATCCGCCCATTGAATGCCCCATAACTACGGGATAACACCCCATGTCAGCGGCAATAAACGAACTGAGCTCCTCATATTCTTCTGTAGTCGCCAGAACCGTATGCCAGAACCGGTCATAATCCTGCACACAATAGTAATCAGGCAGAGCCCCTCTCTGCCCATGATTAATCAGTTCAGGGATAAACACCGTATACCCGTATGCTGCCATGAGTAAAGCCTTTGACAACTGTTTCTCGCTGTCTGTACTCCAGCCATGATAAAAAACGACCGGACGATTATCGGCGGGAACCCCTGGGGATACTTTAAGTACAGGAACAGACCCTGCCTTTTCCCATACGGCCCGGGGACCATACAGCTTCAGCATGATTTGCCCTTCCACTCCGGATGAAAACGATCTGTCCACTTCCAGCGATTATGAAGCCAGAACCATTCTTCCGGATACTGACGAATCCAGTTTTCCAGGCGCTGATTAATCTTATATGTAAAGTTCCGGATAGCTTCCTTCTTATTCAGTCCTTCATCCGGTTCAATCGGATCGCCTATGATAATTTCATATCGCCCGGGTTTTGTTTCATGAATCAGCGCGGTCATTACCGGAAGTTTGCAGAGTAATGAAAAATGTGCCGGTCCGGTCGGTGTCAGAGTCATCTGTCCGAAAAACGGAACGCCAATCCCCGTCTCTCCAGGATCCTGGTCACAGAGAAGCCCCACAAAATATCCCTGCTTAATTCTCCTCAGCATATCCCGGACCCCGGTCTTATATTCCACAGTCTGTCCCGGCATGGAGCGATATTCTGTCAGAAACCGGTCAAATTCCCTGTTTTTCTGCTGCATGGCCACTGACAGCATAGGATAGCCATAAAGGGCCAGAGCCGCGCCTTCAATCTCCCAGTTACCACAATGGGTTGCCGCCAGAATACAGCCTTTCCCTTCCGCTTTGAGACGGTCCAGTTTTTCTGCGCCCTTTATGGTCACAATATCCCGGATATTATCCTTATTGAGCAGCGGAAAACGGCACATGGAAACAGCCAGTGGACCAAAGCGAACCGCGGACTCTTTAGCTATGCGGTGCGCCTCCTGGCTGTCCTCGGTTATGCCTGCGCGGAGTATGTTCTGTACCGCCAGCTGTTTACGCCGCTTAGGTACGGCAAACCAGAAGAAATTTCCAAGATGTCTGCCGATTTTGCTGGCTGTGTTATCTGAAACATGGCAGCAAAGCCAGCTCAAACTTTTGAGTAAAAAATAATTTCCAATCATATAAAACCTCGGCATGATAACAAAAAAAGATGCATAACCGCATCTTTTTGTCAAAATCTGCTTATTGTTCCTCTTTCAGCTGCTGTATGGTCTTTTCCAGCTGACGCAGTTTCTTTCGCATTTCCGAAAGATGACCTACCAGTACCTGGGATCGGCTCCATTCTTTATGCGGTCTTGCAGGATATCCCACATATTCACCTGGTTCAGTGATATTCCCTATAACCCCTGTCTTGCCGCCAAGGATAACATTATCCACAATGTGGATATGTCCGGTAATACCTGCCTGTCCGGCCAGTATGCAGTGGTTTCCTATCTTTGTGCTGCCTGCTACCCCTACCTGGGCGCAGAGGAAACAATCTTCCCCTACTTCCACATTATGTCCCAGATGAACGAGGTTATCTATCTTTGTCCCACGGCCTACTACGGTGCTGTTCATAGCACTGTTGTCCACGGTACTGCAGGCGCCGATTTCCACGTCATCATGAAGAATTACATTGCCCAGCTGCCGGATGTGGTTGTGGTGTCCCTGGGCATCGGTAGCAAAGCCAAACCCCTGTCCACCAAGCACGGCATGTGCGCGAAGCACTACCCTGTCACCAAGCACTGTATTTTCATGGATAACTGCGCCCGGATAAATTTCGCAACCCTGCCCTACAACAGCGTTCCGCCCTATGTACACATAAGGATACAAAACTGTGTCATCTCCAACAATCGCACCGTCATCAATAACACAATACGGCATTACGGCCGCTTTAGGAGATACTTTGGCTGTAGGACTGACAACAGCGGTTGGATGAATGCCCGGCTTTACATGGGTTTCGGGATGGAATAATTCCACCAACTGACTGAATCCACGTTTTGCGTCATCGCATACTATAAGATTCTTTGTGGTCTTTTCTGGCAGCTTGTCTACCAGGATAAGTCCTGCGCGAAATTCTTCCAGGTGTTCTGCATATACGCCCTGTGCGAAGGTTACATGCTCTGGACCAGCATCCATTGCGCCACGAACATCCACAATTTCCTGCTCCGCATTACCATATAATTTGCCGCCTACTATTGTAGCCAACTCCGCTGCTGTCTTTTTCATACATTACCTCACTTTGTCTCGGATGAAGAACTTCCCTGATTCAGTCCTGCAATAACTTCATCAGTTATATCAGTTGCGCCATATGGAACCATACCATTACGCAAAACAATAGTATAGCCCTTATCCTTGGCTATCTTCTGGCACTGCGCTGAAACCATGGATTCTACCTGATTCTGCTTGCTCTGCAGAAAAATAGCCTGTTCCTGCTGTGCTTCTGCAAATTTACTCTGCAGTTCATCCTGCGAAAGTCCCTGCTTCTGTGCTGCTTCCAGTCTTGAAGCGATTTCATTATTTTTCGTCTCTATCTGCGCTTCAATTGCCTTGACTTTAGGAGACTTCATGGCAATCGTCTGATAATTGACAACAGCTACCTTTTCCCCAGATCCACATCCGGATACTATAGCCGCGGTAACAATCAGACCCATACAGACCAATTTTTTCCACATTGGCTGTTTCATTTATAACTAACCTCCCAGTAACTATCACTAATCAATGTGTTAACCAGATCTCCGGTTACATCTTCTCCGGATACATTGGCTACACATCTGGTAAAAATCATCTTCAATCCTTTTTTCTGAGCCACTTTGGCAGCATCTTTGCGGATATCATTCATCATGTCACTCTTCAGCGCAGCCATCTGAGCCTGTTTAGCCTTAATTTTCTTCTCCCATGCAGCATTCCATTTATCTGCATCCGGAAGGCCGGTTACCCCTGCCTGCGTATTAACTTTTGAAGGTGTCTTTCGATTCTTGATTTCCTCAGCCACACTCTTCGCGTAAGTATCCAGTTCTGTCATAGCTTTGGCTTTTGCGGAAGTCATCTGTTCAATTTCTTCCTTGCTCCACCCCTGCATGGATTCTTTATCCCCGGATTCATACCGGCTGTTCAGGAGCTGTCCAATTCGCTGCATGGTCTCTGCCTTTTCCTTAGAAGACAGATCGAGCACAGTCAGACGGAGCTGAAGATTGGCCAGTTCATTGCTGTCCGCTTCGCTGAGGCCTGTAAGAGTCCCAGTGGCCACCTGCTGCGTCTTATGGCTGTCGGAAATCTTTTTGTACAGGTTCTGCAGATTGCGGTTCAGTTCATCTTCCTTCACTTTGACGCGGGACATATATTCATCCTTATCTGCCTGTGCCACCGCTTCTGACTGTATAGCCCTGTTTATCTTTTCCTGATTGGTTGCAATCGAAATAAAGTGCTGCTGTTCCGATTTATAGGAATCCAGCATGTGATTATATTCTGTTTCCAGCTGAAAATATTCGCTATAACGGGGATGAGCCTTAACCACCGTTTCCATATCCACGAATCCATAGACCGGTTTTGCGGTCTGTACCGATTCTGGTTCCGGTTGCCTGTTATGCACAGCAAATAAGATACCTGCTGCCGCGCACAGACAAAGAATCATGGCCCCTGCCTTAACTGGAATCTTCATAATTTATCCTTACTTCTTTGCAGAGCTTGCCTTAGCCGCCTGCTGAGTCATTGCATCAGAAACGTCCTTGGTAATATCTACGCCGCCATAAACCACTGCACTCTTTTCTACTACCAGAGAGAGGCCCTTCTTGGATGCAACTGCCTTAGCTGCCGATTCAATCTGGCCCTGCATATCCTTTTCGATAGCCGCACGCTTTTCAGCAAACTGCTGGCTCATATCACTATAGAGTTTCTGCTTTTCTGCGTCAGTCATTTTAGCGGACTTGGTGTCAAAGTCCTTTTTCATGGAATCTGCAGTCTGCTGAAGTTTCTGCTGGTACTGAAGCGTAACCGCCTGGTTATTCTGCAATACTTCCTGCTGATCCACTACACCAATATCAGAATTCGGAGCGGCGTTAGCCACATCTCCCATGGACATCAGCGCCATACCACCGATGGAAAGAATAAATACACCTGCCAGTGCAAGTGAAAAGATTTTAATATTTCTCTTACTTCCTAATGATGACATCATAATAAATAACTCTCCTTCTATAAATTAGCAATCAGCCGCAGCCAACTGCCGTCTTCACTATTATACACATATTCCAGCGTCATGTAATTATGCAACTTATAGGAAATGCCTATTTCATCTTCATGGGCATCCACATTTCTGTCATATCTGGCTTCCCATAACCTGCCAAACCCCTGGTGCAGCAGCCAGTGTGATTCTCTGTCAGTAAAATCATATTTATATCCTATATAGGTAGACTTGCCAAAATAATGCAGCCATCCGCCATAGAGGTTACCATCTACCGGTCCGGGGTAAAAACGTGCTTCTCCAAATACAACATCATGTTTCTTCACATAATGACCCAGAAGTCCTTCGATCGCTGTATTTTTTTCTCCGCTCCGTCCCGCATCCAGCCAGGCCTGTCCCTGAATTATCCAGTGATCAGTAAGCGCATCCACCAGAAGTTCTGTTTCACTTCCACAATGCAGATCAGTATCAATTTCCAGATCATACCTTCTGATGAAGGAGTCTTCCTCCAGCTGATTCTGCATATATTCCCGGATTTCCTCCTTATGCCGATTCACAAAAGCAACCGGAAGGCCTTCAAGACTCCTCATCGAACTTTCCGCCCTGTTAGCGGCATTATACATGAATAATCTGGGCACTGTAGTTTTCCGGAACGTCAATACGCCCCGACGGACGATTGTCCCCTGTGGAAGCAGCGAAACGTGCACCACTGTATTTTCGCCGGACTCTACATGCAACCGGGCATCAAATTCCGGGAGCGCATTTTTTACAATAGTCTGCCCGGCAGACTGAGATACACTGTCGGCCCATCCGATGGAATCCACCGGAAGTCCTGTCAGAAGCGCATTCATCTCTCCCGGCAGCCCTGCCAGATCTTCTTTAACCAGTGTCTGGGCCAGAGGCGTCAGATTACCGTAATCCACCTCGGTGCGAACGGATTTAATCGTCTGCCCTACCGGCATAAGCACCACATTCATGGTTGTTTCCTGTCCATAGTTCAGAGACATATCGGAAACCACATAGCCAACCACTACCCGGTTCACTATATCCGCCAGTACCTTATCATACTGGTACCGGTTATTCTGGAAGATTTCCGCCTCTTTTCCAACCAGGACCCGATTTCCAATCGAAGCCAGGCTGGCCTCGATTCTCTGTCTGACAGAAGGAGGCATCTCCCCATCTGTCGATGTGAGATTCACATGGACGGACAGAATAGATGCCGCTTCTGAAATCCCCGGCGCCATTGAGAAAACAGCGCTGAGAATCCCTGCATATAGAGCTATCTTCCTGACATAACGCAAAGAAGAAAGCATAAATTAACTCCTTAACATCAGAACTGTGTTCCGAAACTGAAGTGGAACTTGTTTTGATCCCCATGACCGTAATCCAGTCTGATTGGTCCAAGAGGTGTCTGTACACGCAATCCCACACCCACTGCTGCATGGATGGAATCATCATCCTGATACCATGGCATCTTGCCTTCCTGAACATCCCAAGCACTGCCCACATCGGTAAACAGAACGGCTTCTACCTTCTTAGCAACCGGGATTCGGTATTCAAGGGTTGCTTCATACATCTTGCGGCCCTTGAACTGATCATCTTCGTAGCCGCGGAGAGAATCTGCGCCGCCGAGATCAAACAGGTTGTTGTAGGAAATATCCCCATCAATATAGCCGCCCATCAGACGAAGTGCCAGAACATGACCGTTGCCTAAAGCTTTATAGAAACGGCCTTCTGCTGTGAACTTGTAGTAATCATAGTCACCGCCAAGTCCATGTCCGCCCCATTCGGTAGTGAAGGAGAGGCGACGGCCCTTGGTCGCATTGAAATAATTATCACGGTTATCAAATACATGGGTAAAGGTGAAGCTGTTGGTACGTCCGAAGTTATCCATAATCTTCTTGTACCAATCACTATCACGGTAATCGGTTATACCGTTCTTTCTCATGTATTTTTCCATTACGCTGCCCGGATCAAACCCGTCTTCATCATCATAGGATTCCTTGGTTGTGGAAAGATAAAATTTGTTGGTCCGGTATTCACCATTCACATGAGCCCAGGAAACGCCAAAGCCTTTCTTTCTCTTATCATATTCTGCAATGGTGTCACCATTGGAATCATAGTCATCATACTTATAACGACGATCAAATACGGTAAAGCCCAGTGCATCCCCGTTGTCATTGATATATGGATGGGTATAGGAGATTTCATAGTTCTTACCGTGAGAAGAGCCACCGAATTCCCAGCGGAAGTTGACCTTGTCACCGGTTCCACGGAAATTGTTTTCAGTCAGGCCAAGAATACCTACCATGCCGTCGGATTCAGAGTACCCGGCACCTACAGTAACTACGCCTGTCTTCTGTTCTACTACATCAATTTCAATGATAACGTCATGATTTTCGTTTCCCGGAAGAAGCTTCATATTGACATCTTCAAAAATTCCGAGGTTGTAAAGTCGTTCCATACTGCGGCTTGCCAGGAACTTATTAAACGGTTCCCCCTTCTTGAAGCGCAGTTCACGAAGAATAACCTTATCCTTGGTCTTTTCATTTCCGGCAATCTGAATATCTTCTATCTTACCTTCTGCAATATTCACCTTAAGGGTTCCGTTTTCAGTTACGGTTACATCCGGAATAGATGCCAGAATATATCCCTGCTGTACATATAGATCATCAATAGCTTTGATGTTTCTGGATACCTGAACGAAATTCAGTACACTGTCCTTGGGAACAGCCAGAATCTGTCTCAGTTCATCATCAGAGAAAACCGTATTTCCTTCAAAAGTGACATTATGGATAACCGGGTTGGAAACCATACGGAATGTGAGGGTTACCCCTTCCTTAACCGCTCCAAACTGTGGAGAAATCTGGGAGAATACCCCGGTTCCGCCCAATGCGGCCACATCATTGTGTACGCCTTCTACAGAGACCTTGTCACCGGTCTTTTCCGTAAGAAGGGGAACCAGCTTGGCCTTAACTTCTTCCGGAATTCCATCAAAGTCAATGGAAGTGATAGTCTTACCTGCTGCCTTCGCAATGGCCTTGTCATCATCCGGAGCCAGATACATGGATGCTGTATCTGCCAGGGAAGCCTGTGCCGTATTGCTGATATCTACCCCAGACTGATCATTATCACCGGAAGCCTGCAGAGTCGTTGTCTTGCTGCTGTCAGATGTCGCAGCAGACACATCAATATCGCTTGCCTGACCCTCTGTTTTTTCCTGGGTAACATTGTACATTTCACTCTGAGACATATTGCCATTCGCAATATCCGGGGCTGCATAGACGTTAAACCCAGAAACAGCCATAACAACAGCTGTTGTGAGCAGAGCTTTCTTGTAACCTGTAATCATTAAGAATCCTCCTAAAATCAGATTTTTACATTTAGAACTTACTGACCACGCAATGCGCGGCCGGCTTCACCAACTACACTCTGTATTTCTTTCTCTGACATGACCGGAGCCGGACGCACCGCTTTTTCCACGGGTTGTTCCGCCGCTTTCTTCCGGTTTTCCTGCTTCTGTACAGTCTTTGAGCTGACAGTCGTCTTCACCTTTTCTGCACGTTTCCGTGGAGGTTCCGTCACTTCTGTCTGAGGCGGCTGCGCATCGGCTGCCGCCCTAGTTACTTCTTTTTCAGATATTAAATTTTCATTTGGATTCGATGCGGCAGCTTCTGGTACCGTTGTTGACATCTGACCTCCACTAACTGGTGGGGCCGACGAACCTGATTCTGCCTGCATCCTGTCATACATAAAGGAACTGCCTGCAAAGACAATGACCGCCATAACCATAGCTGCACATCGGATAATCCATTTTTTCTTTCTTGTCCAATCATGCACTTCGTCCAGCCGGTTCATTTCTGCACGGGCCATTATCAGATTCAGTTCTCCTGATAATTCTTTATGGGAGGAATACGATTTTTCCGCTTTTTCCAGCCATTTCCGTATGGATTTGACACGGTTGACTTTATCACCTGGCATGGCACACCCCTCCTTTTTATATATAATCGGAGGTACAACCGAAAAAACAAACTGTCATAACCGGTAAAAATATACAATATTTCCTGGAAAACCCGGTAATTACTCGGGAATTCGACTCAATTCCAGCTATTTTCTATCATGCATCAATCTGGACAGCATTCCACGCATGCGACGGATACCTTTCTTCTCCAGTTTATATACATAAGCGGTACTGACATCCATAGCATCCGCTGTTTCGGCTGCCGTCTTTTCCTTATAGTATACATTCCGAAGAACATCCTGCTCCCTCCCGGGAAGCCGGGAAAAAGCGCTGCTTACCGCATGATTCAGCGAATCAAAATCCGCCGATTCAAACGCCGTATCCCCGGTAGCCGACTGCAGATAAGGCTGTGCCTGTATTTCATCCTGCATATCCACCAGCACTTCCTGCTGGTTCTGGCGCAGAAAATCTATCATCCTGCCACGTACACGGTGCATGGCATAAAGCGAAAAAGCCACTCCGTTATCCGGATTGAATTTTTCCGCTGCTTCCATAAGGCCGACCATCCCCTCCTGAATCAGGTCCAGTACAACGGTTTCCTGCAGAGGATACTTTATTGCCTCCTTAAATACAAGCAGCTGGTAATGCTCTATGATTTCCTGTCTGGCCTCGATATCTTCATCTTCCTTATACCGTTTCCAAAGGGCCATTTCTTCTTCCCATGTCAGTTTCCTGACATGGCTCAGGCTGCTCACATACTCACTTAACATAGTGTACTCCTAGAAATTAAAGCTCCAGTCCACTCCTACATACTTATCATGTTCACTATTATACCACGCGGAAACCCCCAGGCGGTTTTTCAGATTATAGTAAAAACCAAGACTGTTCTGTTCGTTATTAATTCCTGTAGTAACCGTAAGCATAAAATCATTAAACAGATATTTACCAATCTTTATATAGTAATAGCTGTCATTCTGCTTAAAATCACTTTCATACCCTTCATTCAGGCTGGAGGTCACACTGATATAATCCAATCCTATGGTCTGTTTGAGGTAATCCTGTACCCCACTGTTAAATACCATCTGTAGTCCTGCATTAAACAGCGCCCCCTGTACCGCATCATTATCCGGACTGGATGGATCAGAATGTACCGTAAGCAATGTAACAATCTGAGAATCATTCAATGCTGGCTCACTGTTCAGTTCAAATCGGAAAGCCCCTGGAGGTCCGGAAAGCTTCATATCTACAGTGTAATGGCCCACCTTGGTTCCCGCCGCCAGATTTATCACTGGCAGGATGGAATCAGGCACTCCGCCCCAGATAGCGTATCCATCAGTCACATTAAATTCATTGGAAAGATAATGGATTGTACCATTTAGTACATTGACACGTCCAGATGATATCGGTGCAGACAGCGGTCCTATAATCTTAATATTTCCTTTGATTGCCAGATCATAAAGCATACTGTTATAGAGCTTCACATTGTCTCCAATCTGTATATCCAGATTGGTATTTACAGGCAATGAACCATCACCGGATTCAAAGGATAATGGAATATCCACTGTGGCGTCATGAATCGATACAGTCCCTTTAATTCCCGGTTTGCCAAACATCTCAGCAATAGTCAGATCGGTATCCAGTGCCCCATTATAATAGGTAGACTGAATGGCAGGTGCATGCACCTGAACGGTTCCTTCATAGCTGGTCAGGCTACCCTTATCCCAGCTCGTTTTCCCGGTAACCGCTGCCGTGCCGCCATCAAGAACCGACTGCAGATTCAAATCTGCTGATTCGCCATTTAGCTGAATCTGCCCTGAAATACCGGTAATGGCTTCCTTCATGCTTTCTATCATCAGGGAACCATCGGAGATGGCAATACCCCCGTTAAGCTCAGGATCAGTCCAGGGCCCGGTTACCTTAACATGTCCCTTTATGGGTCCTTCTGCTGAGGTAACCGCATTGGTAAGCATAGCTAGAATATTAAGATCTGCATTATCCAGATTAATATCCAGATTCATGGGAGCCGCATCTGCCGTATTTACCCTGGTGAATGCATTAATTGGCATGGTACCGTACATAGTGGCCTTATAGGGGCCCTTTACAACCAGACCATGCTGGATAAATACCTTCCCCTGGGTAATCAGCCCCATAACTGACATGGAATCAAATCCAGTGCCGTTATAGGAAGGATTATCAACACCAATGGAAATTTCCGCATTGGGTTTATCCTTTGTTCCTGACAGTTTTATCCCTGCCGTCAGGCTGCCATTCAGCTGAACATCTTTCCGCCCCAGAACCTGTGGTACCCAGGACAGATTCATATCCTTTGCTGCCATTTGAATATCCAGGCCTCCCTGAGGCGTAGTAGCCCCCTCAGCAGCCAGAAGTCCCGTCCCTACAGGTATGCGAAACTGACGAATCGTCAACGCTCCATTTCTATAGGACAGATCTATCTTTCCATCCGCAATCGGCTGATTTCCCAGATTTCCTTTACTGATAGTGGCGGAAATATCTCCATTTGGACGTTCCATAGAGCCGGTAATATTCATAGCACCACTCATAATCCCTGATACGTTCTGAACAGGAACCTGAAGTATTTTGGCCGCCTCTGCCATATCCCAGTCAGTAAACTGCAAGTGACCGTCTATGCCCATATCGGTCAAATTGATACTGCCTTTCCAGGTAAAATCACCGCTTCCCTGTTTAAACATGCCATTAGTAACAGAAATGACATGATTTGCATAGTCAATATCCGCATTAACCAGTCCCATATAAGCTTCCCCTATGCAGATAGACCGGCTTTCCACATGTCCGCCAAATATGGGATTACTGAGACTGCCAGTGACCTGCCCACGAAGAGTAACTTTACCATCCGCTTGATTGTTTAACAGAATACGACCAGCATTGACATCTACCAGTTCCACATGCATATCAATGGCCTTTTCTGAAACTGTCCCCTGAACTGAGGCCGTTCCTCCATAAGCGTTTCCCAGGCCATTAGATATGCTGAGTACCCCATCTTTAAAGAAATAATCGGCGCCAATGCTCTGATACAGCTGACCCATAACCGAGCCATTCCAGGCCAGAATTTCCCCTGTAACCACCGGATTCTTCAATGTTCCCGTAATGGTCATATTGTTGTTTACGTATCCGGTAATCGGATAGGACATCCCTGCCAACAGCAGAACCTGTTCTGCCCGGATATTCTGAGACTTAACCTTCATATTTAATGAAGACTGAGCGTTGAATCCCAGCATACCGGAAATTTCATGACTCCCTTCACGGGTATTCCAGCGCAGATTGTCTATACGCGCACCGTTCCGGTCCAGTGTCAGACTGCCGGATATATCAGTAAACTCCATACCCTTTATGGATCCATCCGACGCATATATGCTGCCCTGATATACCGGAGATTTCATGGTACCGGTAATCCGGCCATGGAGAGATGCCTCTCCGGACATAGCTACCCCGGCCACATGGGATACTCTCTTTAACGATATACGTTCCGCATCCACCAGAAGATTCATCTGGCGGTCAGATGCCATTCCGGAAATATGGAATGCCCCCTGTCCGGAAAGACCATCTGCAGAAATAACATTCCATATATTTCCAGCCTTGGTCACATTAGCTGATATCCTGTCTGCCTGCATTCCCTGATAGGTAAAACGGCTGGCATTTATCACTGCATTAAGATTATTTCCGAATAAAGTAACTGATCCGGTCACGGCTCCGGCGGAAGCCCCATGCCCTTTAATCTGTGTACCGCTAAAGCGGCCATATGCAGAATCCAGGTGCGGAGTACCTCCGGAAAGTGTACCTTCTGCCTGAATCTGTCCGGACAGTATACCACTGACACCATAAGAGCGTGCCAGGGTTCCCATATCCGCATTATGGGCAATGACATTGACTGAGAATTTTCCGCTATGCATAGCATAGCTTCCTGTCCCATCCAGAGAGCCATTTCCAAGCTGACCATGGAAATCAGAAAGAGTCAGTTTCTCTCCATCCCATAAGAAAGCTCCCTGCCCTTTTTTCAGATGTACTCCCTGAACACTGATGTCTGAGCCGGAAACTCTGCCGCTGGCAGACAGTTTATCTGTGGATCCATATACGTGTACAGTCCCATTTACCCTGCCGCTGGCAGACTGACCTGGAAGAAGTGCTGCCAGGTCTATATCCTGTCCACGGAAACTGCCATCTACAGATGTTGATTTTCCCCAGTCTGCGGAGAGTCTGCCCTTAATGGCCTGTCCATTAACACGCATTGACAGCGTATGGATTCCCGCGTGACCGTTGAATACATCAAAGTCCGCATAGCCGCCGGAGAAACGATAATTCTTATACCGCCCGCCTGCATCATTAATCTGTGCGGAAGCATGAAGGGAAATGATTCCATTTCTGTTCCAGAGATGGCCTTTCTGTACAAAAAGCTTTCCCTCTTCTATGTGAAGATCGTTCATGGATTCCGGATAGGATATGCCCAGATGATAAATCAAAGTCAGTGGAAGACCATCCGCTGTCACGTCTCCATCATAGTGACTGGAATCCTTATAATTGAAATCCACACGGGTCAGCGCCTTTTCCACCTGTCCGGTAAAGGCTCCGTGGATAATCTGCGCATCATCCCAGCGCAGCTGGCCATTCAAGGAAGAAACATGTACGGCTGAACCGGCTGCCGGTACAGCAAGCACACTTCCGTCATGAATGAGGACCCGGCCATAAAATCTGGAAGCCGGTGTACTGTTATCCACAATAATCAGATGAGAGACGTTCCAGCCCTGTTCTCCATCTTTATATACCTGAACTGCCGGTTTGTCAGCCACAATGCTGGTAATGGCAGCCAGGGTATCTCTGTCATCAAAAAAAGAGCGCATTAAAGCACACACAGACCAGTTGACTGTTAATTGAGGCGACTTTAAGACATCCCTCCCCTTTTTATCCTTTACATCCAGCTCATTAATTCGGATATCAAGGCCAGGGGTCAATTCCATAGACTGCCATGTGAGCTGTCCATTAATTTTTTTCTTCGCTGTCGATGCCACCGCCTCATTAATTGCAGGAACTGCATAATAATGAGCCAGTACACCCGTCAGCAGTGCCAGTACTACAAGTATGGCACTCAAAATCCCCAATCGCTTAATCCATGTGTGCTTCAACAGTAGGCGCTCCCCACTCGTATATTAAATTGACTATCAGCGGAATTACTTAACAGTTGTTTCCGTATGAATAACTGCCGGAATCCCCATAGCATTTTCAAGAGTTGCCAGTCCGATATTGTAATCGTACAGGGCGGTAATATAATTGGTTCTCGCCTGGTTCAGCTGCAACTGAGCATCCAGTACATCCAGGTTGATACCTACACCTGATGCATAGCGAACTGTAGCAATCTTATAAGCTTCTTCTGCTTCTGCCACTGCTGCTTCGGTGGCACGGATCTTTTCCTTAGCAGAGAAAACATTCAGATAATCCTGGCGAACTTCCAGTTCAATACTTTCTCTGGACTTAAGAAGTGTTTCTTCCGCTGTTTTCAGATCAGCCTTTGCTTCCCGGATTTTGGCATCAGTTGCCCCGCCGTCAAAAATTGACCAGCTTAAGCCACCACCGACACTCCACCCTTCATGCTTGAATCCCGGGAAATCGTCATCATTCCAGCTGTATCCACCGGTCAGTGCTACTGTCGGCATATATCCGGCTCTGGCAATACGGACAGCTTCTTCTGCCATCTTGACGTTGTAATCCGCTTCCACCAGTTCCCAGCGATACTTTTCCGCCATGGCAATAGCCTGTTCCATGGTGATGGTAATGTCCGGCTGCGGGAAATTCTTATCGGTTGGTGTCAGCTTGGTATTCATGGGAATACGCATAACATTATTCAGATTAGCTTCCGCTACATCCCGTGTATTCTTTGCAGAAATATCGGCTTCCTTCGCATTAGCCAAGGAAACATTGGATGACAGTACATCCAGCTTAGCTACGATACCTGCATTAAACTGCTGTTTTACGTTGGTCAGATGTCCAGCCAGATTAGATACGGATTCATCCGCTACATCAGCCAGGTTGATAGCTTCCAGCCACTGATAGTATGCCTTTGTCGCAGACAGCTTGGTTGCTGCTTCCTGCTGATATACAGCTACATTAGCCGCATCTTCTGCATAGCGTGCTGAATCAATGGCACCTTCTACAGCACCACCGGTCCAGATTGGCCAGGTTACATTGATTCCATTGCTGTAAGAATTGGAAATAACTTTGACTGTCTGATTTGTCTGGGATCTGCCGCCCTTCCAGTCATAGGAAACCTGCGGATTCTTGCCTGCAGCCGCTTCACTGACCTGAGCTTTAGCCTTTTCCAGTGCGTATTCAGAAAGTCGGATGTCTCTGTTGTTATTAAGAGCTGTAGTAACTGCACCCTTCAGATCGATGTTGAGGGCCTTTGCAGCCGGAGCCTTTACTGTGGTTACATCTTCTGTTCCCAGATTCTTGGCAAGCAGACGATTGGTAAAGTCCACTTTACGGGCAGCTTCTTTTTCCGCAGCATCATTCTTCAATGCTCTGCTGGTAATAGCCGGATCTGTAGTTGTGCGTACAGAATCTGCGGCCATCACGTTAAATCCGGCCCCTAAGGACAATATTACTGCTGATGCAAGTACTGCATATCTTTTCTTATTCATTCTTTATTTCCATCCCTTCTTCAGAGTCTCAATATGTATAACCCAAACCAATATATTCACCGCCGCCTTCACGGCTATGCGGCAGAATAGACTGCCCCACCACTGAAATATTCGGTGAGAATTCATATCCACCGCGGAGACGGATTGTTAAATCATTGGGATTATATAAATCTGTGTTAAATTTCCATCTTCCGTTTCTGTAGGCTGCACCACCGCCGATTTTATCGCGGATAATGCCTCCATAGAAATCAAAACTTCCTCGTTTCTGTCCTAATGAAGCATCCAGAAGAGAACCGTTTCCCAGAGACTCTACTCCCAGCTGGAAAAACCTGTCTCCACCAAACTTCACACTGAAATCCGGTGAAAATTCATTATCTTTCACATTATATAACATGGATGCGTCAGCCGACAAATTATCTCCGCTCATAACGTTGCTTAATTTTCCTGACATCTGCGCGGCCTGGGAAGATATCGACCTCGCGTTTGCCGAAGTGGCTGCCAGATTATCCAGAATCGTCCTTGCATCGTTCACGGCCTTACCATCTCCATTGAACTGACGAAGCATGGCGTTCATCTGCTGTGTCATCCCATCTACCTGATGGGCTATAGCAATTCCCTGTGCGGTGATGTCGGCAAGATTCTGTGTCATCGTGTCCACATTGGCCAATGTACTCTTTACTGACCCCTGTGCCTTTGGATCCGCCACAATGGTATTTAACCCATCCATCATGGTCTGGGCCGAATCCATCAGCTTGTTCATCTTACCCATAGCTGCATTCATCGACCCGCCGGAATCACCCTGTACAGCCATTCCCGGCCCCAGATATCCCTCACTCAGCGTGCCGCCGGTGACTCTGACAATCTTTCCACCCATAATACTGCTGTCCTGAATGGAAAAATCCGCATCTTTAGGAATCTGTGTGCCTTCATACAGCCGGAGGGATAAAACAGCCTGCCCCTCTTTCACCGCAATGCTGTTAACCCGGCCTACTTCAACGCCGGCATACTGAATGGAGCTGCCCGGTTCAATACCTTCCGCATCTTCAAAATATCCGGTAACATCAAACCCTTTGTTCCCAAAAAGAACAATATTACCCAGCTCAACCATCATACCGGAGAACAGAACAATACCGGCCAGTGCAAATGCACCTACTTTAGCTTCTGTAGACCATCTCATTCTGTACCACCTCCTGCATGGGCATCTTCTTCCAGAGATCCTTTTCCCTGAATAAACTGCTGTACTGTCGGATCGTCTGAATTTCTGATTTCTTCAGGCCTGCCGATAAACCGGAACTGTCCCTTATAAAGAAACGCAATCCGGTCTGCCACATAATACGCAGACTTCAAATCGTGAGTTACCACCACACTGGTTACGTGCATGGTTTCCTGCGTACGCTTAATCAGCGCACTGATGTCCGTCGACCGAATCGGATCAAGCCCGGCAGTCGGTTCGTCATACAGGATAATTTCCGGATTCAGCGCGATGGCCCTGGCCAGACTTACCCTTTTTTTCATGCCGCCTGACAAACTGGCCGGCATAAGGGATTCTGTACCATCCAATCCTACCAGGTGAAGTTTTTCCCTGACTATGGAATCAATTTCCTCTTCAGAAAAATGTCCATGCTGGCGAAGTCCAAAAGCTACGTTTTCCCTGACCGACATGGAATCAAACAATGCGGAGTACTGGAATACCATGCCCATGTGTATCCGCTCTCTGTTTAATTCGTCTTCATTCATCCGGGTAATATCCTGTCCATTGACCATCACACGTCCACTGTCGGGGCGAAGTAAGCCGATAATCATCTTAAGGAGTGTGGATTTCCCGGAGCCGGAAGCTCCCAGGATAACCATCGTTTCTCCTTTTCCCACGGATAGACTTACATCCCGGAGTATTTGTCTTGTGCCGAAGGACTTACTTACATGTTCAACACTAATCAAGATAACTCCTATTCTCAGAACAATACGGATGACAGCAGATAATTAGCTGCAAATAACATAACGATAGAATATACTACCGACTGTGTGGTTGCCTTGCCAACCCCTTCTGCCCCTGCGTCACAGGTCATCCCACGGTCACACCCCACCAGAGCTACAATCATGCCAAATATCACCGATTTAATGATACCGGCCGATATATCTTCCGTTCCACAGAAAACCTGAATGGAATGGAAAAAGGTGTAGGCGGAAACCCCATCTTTTAACGCGGCAACCAGCATGGCCCCTACAATACCGATTGCCACCCCAAATACATTAAGTACGGGAAGCATGGTCATACAGGCCACCATTCTGGGCACCACCAGATAGGCCACAGGATTGACTGCCATACAGCGAAGGGCATCAATCTGTTCCGTAACCCGCATGGTCCCCAGTTCAGCCGTAATGGCCGCGCCGCATCGGCCGGCCAGCACTACGCCGCAGAGAACCGGTCCCAACTCTCTTCCCATGGCTATGGTTACAATCCCGCCGATGGAAAAAGCGGCTCCATATTTAGTAAGCACACCAGCCATCTGTACGGAAAGTACCATCCCTGTGAAAAGGAGAGTCAACGCGACAATGGAAAAAGATTTTACCCCCAGGTCAAGACTCTGTTTTGCTGTCTCATGAAAACTGATTTTCGGCAGTTGTTTCACTGCGGCAACAAAAAGAAGGATAATCGCCCCCAGCTGATCGAATATCCCCAGCGTCTTTCTGCCAAGCCATTCCAGCATTTCCATCATGCGCTTGTTCCCTCCCTTTTATTGCTTATAGACCAGTATAACAAATATCATAAAAAACAGATAGCAGGCTATTTATTTTTTTCTTCACTTCCTGAATCTGCATCCTGAGCTTCATTTTCGTTATCGGCATGCATCTCTGCCACCGCTTTCTTCCGGCTGTTTATCATTTTTTTCAGCGCTGCATCTCTTTTAGCTTCAGGCAAAACAGTAAATGTAAACTGACCATCTCCGTAAATCACATAGTCGGTATCCGCACGGCTTCTTGGCTTTTCCGCATTATCACTGTCTTTGTTGGACTTATTATCCTCTTTATGAAGGTAGTCCGGAGCATCCTGCACCTTTTTCCCCTGAATCTCCGCTGATTCCTTGCCATCATCTTCTTTAGATATCATGCTGACATTCGGATCCAGAATTTCTATAACCACCTGATTATTCTGATCCTCATCCATAATATTTTTCTGCAGATCGTCAAAATTCTTGTATGTACGCAGGCGATCCAGTACTTCATCCGACAAATTATATTTCTGCTGTTCCAACAGATAAGGAAGCGGTATTACACCACCACCGCGCACTTCCAGCATCATTTTTCCATATGGCTGATCTTTCGGTACGGTAAATGTCATATCCTTATAAAATACATCACCTCTGTATGCCTGCAGGCGGACACGCAGATAAATGGTATCCCCAGGGCTTACAATCATCGGTGTTGCTGTTGCATCCAGTATTCTCGCTGTCTTTCTGTCCTTTGTCACCGACATGTTAACGTCGATATTCCGCAGGTCATAATCCTTAAATCCATTATCAGCCAGAATCTTCAGTACATCATAAATCTCATCTACGCTGCGGGATGCAATGTCCGATGAAGACCAGTACATATTGGTCCGTGTAAACGGTTTCTGTGCATTATCCGCCGGATAGAAAGTGTATGTGAACTTTACTGTTCCTTCACCGCTTCTGTCCATGGTACTGCTGATAGCGTTATATACAGAGGTCGCGGAAAGAGTAGGAAGCAGTTTCTGACTCTTAATCATCCGTACATCCAGATTTCGTGTAAAACGAAGGTCTTCATCTGTTACCCGGGCATGCAACGGAACAAAAGATGGACTTTCGCCGCTGACACCACTGATTCCTGTACCTCTGTCCTGATTGATTTCTCCGATTTCCGCTCCCACTGACCCCAGTTTAAACGGGGTATTCGTGCTGGGTATAACCGTGAAAATGTAGGAATTGTGCATAAAATACCCAGTATTTCCCGCATTCATAAACGGATGGCCAAAAGCCAGGATATGGTCACCATCCACATAGGTTACCGTCCCTATGGCTCCCAGTTTTAAATCGCCTGTAATCATGGTGGCGGCTACGGAGCTTCCCGGATACAATGGCAGTTTCCGGTCATCCTCTCCGGAAGAGGCTGCCGAATAGGGTGTCATATGGAATCCCTTCATTTTTTCCGAAAGGAAATTCATCCCATCGGCGGTGTATCCCGATGCCATCAGTGGTGTCTCCAGCGGAATCAGATGGTTAACATCCGGTTCCATAGTGCTGGATCCGTTATCATCAATAGCCCAGAGCTTCAGCATGTCCTCAATAGGCGTAACCATGCCGATACGGCCGCCGGACTGTGGAAAGCCATAAGCCACCGCCCCTAGAAGCTTCCCATTGATATATACCGGACTTCCGCTCATCCCCTGGGCAATGCCATTAGTCTTATCAATAAGTGGTCCGGATACTTTTACGAGGACAAGATCTCCCCCATTGGCCCCCTTATTTTTCAGCACACCAAGTACATCCACATTGAATGTATCTATGGTCGTGCCATGAACAACGGTTTTAGCCAATCCATGCATACCTTCCCGTACGGAAGAAACCGGCATGAAGGGATCGGCCCATGCCGAAGCTCCGCTGAAAAGCAGTGCACATCCCACCATAACTGCCAGTTTATATTTCCTGATCCACTTAGATTTCATTACCATTCCCCCAGCCAATTAATCAGCAATGACTGCCACCTGCTGATTCTGTACAATTTTCTGTCCCTTGGCCACATTAACTTCTTTTACTGTTCCATCCGCTGTAGCGCGGGCTGCCGGTACTGGTCCCACCAGGGAATCCACCATAACCAGCACATCCCCTTCTTTAACCTTTGTTCCAGGTGCCACTACACTGACGGTAGTACCGCTGAGCATCGAGGTCTGTACAACCGGACCGGACGCGTATGCAAAAGAAATTGCTCCCGCCAGCAGAGCAGCTGCTGCCATAATCTTATATCTGGTTTTCATAGATACTCTACTCCCTTTCATTTACCGATAGTTATTCTTTTGTTCATTGTACCATTTCTGCACAGAATTTGGGTAATCTGCCCTTATCTTTCCTGTAATACAAAGATTGCAGGCCATACCTTCCGCTGCGCAGAAGATACGGCCTGCAATCTTTCAGTCTGAATTTTTTATCTTAAAATTATCGCAAATCCTGCATGGAATCCCTGAGATCGTTCATATATCCCAGTGCTGTGCCAGCGCCAATAGCATTGACATACAGAGGATGTTCCACTACATAGGCAGGGATTCCAGTCAGATTCGTAATCATCTGATCCAGACCTTTCAGCTGCCCTGCCCCGCCGGTAATCATGATGCCATGATCCCGGATATCAGCCAGAAGTGCAGGAGGTGTTTTCTGAAGGACACTCCTTACCTTCCGGAAAATATGCTCAAGAACTGGTGTCAGTGCTTCGGCTGCCACCTTTCCTGTCACCTCAATTTTCACCGGAAGCCCGGTAACCAGGGATGTACCGCACACCGAGGTGCTTCGTTTCCTGTTATCAATATGCCAGCGGGCTCCCAATGCAATCTTGACAAGCTCCGCAGCCTTTCTTCCAATTTCCACCTTATATACTTCCCGGACACGGGCTATAATTGCCTGGTCCATAGCCGTGCCGGCCATACGGGAATAGTCGCTCACCACGATACCATGGACAGAGGCTACCGATACCGAAGTGGTACCTCCGCCAACATCGACTATCATGGCCCCTTCCATATGGGATGCATCCAATCCAATCCCCATAAGGGAGGCTATAGGCTGTTCGATAAGGACGGTCTTTCTTGCCCCCATGGTAAAAGCGGCTTCAAGCAGTGCCCTGCGCTGTACCCCGGTAATTCCTACCGGAACACAGATAATCAGGCGGGGATGGAAAAACATCCGCTTAAGATATGACTGGTTAATGATGGAATTGAGAAGATGTGCCGTTGCCCGATAATCCACAATGGCACTTTCCTTTATAGGACGTATCGTATAAATCCCTTTAGGTGTACGTCCTTCCATTTCTTCTGCCCTGGTACCGGAAGCCACGAATTCGCCGTTCTTTTCACGCACAGCCACTACGGAAGATTCCGGAAATACCAGTCCCTGATTCTTTATGTAGATAACTACATTAGAGCTCCCCAGATCCACTCCGATATCTTCAGCCCCCAGTCCACCAAGCCAGTCTACCAGAGACCCTCTGGGCATGGACAGTTGTAAATTATTTTTAACGCCTTTAATCTTTGTCGACACGGATAATGTCAGCTCCCAAGCCTCTCAGCTTCTCAACCAAATGGTCATATCCACGATCGATATGACGAAGATCTCCGACTTCAGTTACACCATGGGCCGCCAGTCCTGCCAGTACCAATGCGGCACCTGCACGCAGATCAGTAGCTCTGACAAAGGCCCCCTGAAGGAACGGAACCCCATGAACAATAGCCTTACGGCCTTCTACCTCAATATTGGCACCCATTCTACGCAGTTCGCCAACATGCATAAACCGGTTTTCAAATACAGTTTCCGTTACCGTACTTGTTCCATCCCCTATGGTCATCATGGCCATGAATTGTGCCTGCAGGTCCGTCGGGAATCCAGGATATGGCAGCGTCTTAATATCGGTAGAATGGATATGTCCGTCACTGATAACCCGTACACTGTCAATATCCTTAATAACCTTGACTCCAGCTTCACCGAGCTTGGCCAGAAGCGGTTTCAGATGTTCAGAAAGCACATTATCCACCACTACATCGCCGCCGGCCATGGCCGCCGCAATAATAAATGTTCCCGCTTCAATACGGTCCGGAATAACGGTGTGGGATGCGCCGTAGAGATGTTTTACCCCTTCTACACGGATGACATTGGTACCCGCGCCCTTGATATTGGCTCCCATGCTGTTAAGGAAGGTGACCAGATCCACAATTTCCGGTTCTTCTGCAGCATTTTCAATAACGGTCTTTCCATCAGCCACTGCCGCTGCCATCAGAATGTTTTCTGTAGCTCCGACACTCGGGAAATCCAGATAAATGGTAGCCCCTTTAAGTCCTTCCGGTACAGAAGCTTCCACATATCCGTTACCTACCGTAACTTTGGCTCCCATTGCCTCAAAGGCCTTAAGGTGCAGGTCAATTGGACGACTGCCAATCATGCAGCCGCCTGGAAGTGCAATTTTCGCGTGACGTTTTTTAGCCAGAAGCGGTCCCATAATCAGGAAGGATGCCCGCATGCGGCTCATCAGTTCATATGATGCTTCTGTCTTATCTACCGTTGTCGTATCAAAAATCATAGCGTTATCTCTCAGCAGGATATTTCCACCCAGAGATTCAATAACACTGCAGATAGTCTCTACATCTTCCAGATGCGGCGCATCAATGATGGTGGATGGGCTATCCGGAAGCAATGTAGCAACGATAATAGGCAAAACTGCATTTTTAGCGCTGGACACACGCACATGTCCATGCAGAGGGCGGCCGCCCTTGATGATTAATTTTTCCAAAAGGAATCACTCCTGTACTTAAAATCTGTTGTATTTGAACAGAACCCAACACATCGTTTTTATTACAAAAAGAATATTACTTTGTGTATATCGAACAAAAATTCATAGATATCATAGCAAAGATTAGTGTCCATTTCAAGGACACTAATCCCGGTTATCAGCTGTTCCCGATTGTTTCCGTTGCCTTCTTTACACTTTCATTATCCCCAAAAATAATCATCATATCATCCACCTGCAGCTTAAGTTCAGGATTCGGATTAACCATGGTCTTCTCTCCCCGGCGGATGGCAACTACTGTGATATTGTACTTATTTCTGACATTCAGATTTTTCAAATCCTTACCCACCCACCCGGAAGGCACCCTGATACTGAACACCGACAGATCATTATCCATTTCGATATAATCTACCAGTCCCGGGTTCACCAGATTGTGAGCTACCCGAATTCCCATTTCATGTTCAGAATAAATGATTTTGTCTGCCCCGATTTTAGTAAGCATCTTACCGTGCATTTTGCTTAATGCCTTGACGACAATTTTCTTTACGCCCATCTCCTTAAGGATAAGTGTACTCAGAAGGCTGGCTGACATATCCCCCAGTGCCACTACCGCCACATCGGCATTCCCTGCCCCTATAGCCTGCAGATTTTTTTCTGAAGCATCGGCACATACAACATAGCCCAGTGTTGAGGAAAGGTTCTGAACAACATCCTCATCCAGGTCCATAGCCATAACTTCATATCCCATGTTTTCCAAGGTGGTGGCTACACTTTCTCCAAAACGACCCAGCCCAGCTACAAAAAATATCAGTTTTTTATTCATTTATACCCTCAGCCAATCGAAATATTTTCTTCCGGGAACTGGAGATTTCTCTTTCTTCTATCCCCAAAAACAATAGACAGCGGCATAATTCCCACACGGCCTATGAACATGGCAATCATAAGAATGATCTTGCACGATGTATTTAACTGTGCGGTCACACCTGCCGTAAGCCCTACGGTGCTGAACGCGGAAGCCGATTCAAATAAGATCTGACCGAAAGAAAAACCTCCGGTATTACATACAAGCATGGCAAATGTGGTTAAAAGCACAAAGCCGCTGTAAATAAAAAATATATTCAGTGCCTTATAGAGCACCTGCATGGGTATCCTCTTATGATAGACTACCACCTGATGTCTGCCCCGCAGCCAGGAGGCTGTGGACAGATAAAGCACAGCCAGCGTAGTTGTACGGATTCCGCCCCCGGTAGATACCGGCCCGGTTCCCACACTCATCAGGGCTATCATCAGGAGCAGTGTCGCCGGTTTCAGCGCAGTCATATCCACCATGGAGAACCCGGACATACGGGATGATGATGCCATAAAGAGAGCATTTACCACCTTATCCGGCCATGACAGAGCCGCCATAGACGCCGGGTTTTCACCTTCCAGGCAGAGAAAGGCCACGGTGCTTACCGCCGTAAGAAACAATCCGGTGGTGATGACAATCTTCGTATTCAGCTGGAATTTCCGCCAGGACCTCTTATCAATGACATCATTGATAACCAGGAAACCTACTCCGCCCAGCAATGAGGTCAGATAAATAATTATAAGCGGATACGGATGGGACATTAGTCCGGCCACTCCGCCTTCTGCCCCAAGAATATCAAATCCGGTATTGCAGAATGAAGCCACCGAGTACCAGCATCCCAGATAAATTCCTTTCCATCCATACTGTGGAACAAAGTAAATAGAAAGGAGAATACTGGAAATACATTCAATCCACAGCGTGGTAGTTACAATCCGTTTTACCAGCCAGACTACACCGGAATGGGTCTGCAGATTAAAAGAATCCTTTATCAGAAGCCGTTCCCTGAGCTGAATCCGCTTCCCTGTACTGATTCCCCATACCGCCATAGCTGTCATAATGCCCAGCCCACCGATTTCGCTCATTATCATGATGAATATCTGGCCGAACAGAGAAAATTCCTTTTCAATATCGATATAGGCCAACCCGGTCACGCTGATTACGCTGACCGCGGTAAAAAGTACATCCAGAAAGCTCAGATGCGCCCCGCCATTCTGCGAGACAGGAAGCATCAGAGCACAGGCACAGAACAGCATGCACAGGGCAAAACCGGCCATAATCAGAATGCCCCGGTGAAAGAATCCAAGTGCTGAAATAATGGATTTTATCATGAGTCCTTTCTCCTTTCCTTTTCATCATATGACCCGTTCATTTTCTGCATAGTCTTTCCTGCTGAATCACTGCTGCCTGCGTCAGTTCTCCAGTGGAACATTCTCATCAATCATTACGGTAACGTGTTTATCTCCATGGTAAATCCGTACCGTTCCCACAGCTATATCCGTGCTTTCTCTGCAGGTTATCGTTCCTTTTCCCTGCATAAGTTCTTCATAAAATATCCAGGACTCCCTGCGCCGCCCCATAACTTTTGAACGGTCCCTGCGGGAACATACGATTTCTACCGGTCCCGCTGCACGACGTATCCATGGCGTAATGACATGACGGGCGATGTACTGATCACACATCTCCCCCATTGCCGGATGGTAGGGACCCGCCAGAAGGGAATGTCCTGTATCCAATTCATCTGTAGCCTGAAGGCCTACGCGTATAACTCCAATACCATGGTGATTATACCACCGTTTCATAAAGGCGGCCTTACATACTGCCTCTTCCAGCCGGATAGGGCGATATGTTCCCGCCCTGTACATCTTCCCCAGTGCAGTGCCTTCCAGAACCAACACGGGGTATATGCGTATAAAATCAGGTTTTAACCTGACTCCCTGCCGCGCTGTGTAGCGCATGGATTTCCAGTCTTCTCCGGGAAGCCCTATCATAAACTGCAATCCCACGGAAAAATCATTTTGCCGCAGGAGCGCTGCGGCCTGCCTGGCGTCTTCTGCCGTATGTCCCCGTTCCGCCTTTTTCAGTACCTGGGGATCCAGACTCTGCACTCCCAGTTCTACGGTTTGAACCCCGTATCTCTTCAGGAGCCTGAGGATTCCCGGCGTAATACAATCCGGCCGGGTTGACAACCGTATGGAACGAATCCTTCCTTCATCCAGCGCCTGTTTCGCCGGCTTCAGCAGTTCTTCCATAACTTTAACAGGAAGCGCTGTAAAGGATCCGCCATAAAAAGCGGCCTCCCAGTACCGGCTATCATCGCGAACCGGCACATATTCTCTGATAATCTTTTCTATATCCTGCGCCGTAACCGATGTACTCCGTCCGGTAATCCGTACCTGATTACAGAAGACGCACTGATGAGGACATCCCCAGTGGGGTATAAATAAAGGAATAATTGCATGTTTCATTTTATCTTATCATTATCCGGAGATAAAGAAAAAGCGAGACATGTCCCGCTTTTCCTTATCTGCCGTCCTGCAGACTACTTTTCTTTGTTTTCTTTGGAATCCATAGCATTCTTTACGGATTCACCAACACCATCAATCAGATCTCTTGCATCCGTAGCGGCAATAACCCCCAAGATATCATGGCGTGTCACAATGCCTGCCAGCCGGTTGTTCTTATCTACTACCGGCACCGTCTTGAGATGTTCATCAATCATAAGAGAAGTAATGGTGTCCATATCCGTTTCCGGAGTTACACAACGTACATCCTTGGTCATGATTTCATCCGCTCTGGTTGCCAGTAATTTACGGAAAGACTTTTCATAACGGCCATATCCGCAATAGTAAAGGCTGGCGCCCAGTACATCCACATACTGTGGAACATAAGGACGGACCTTCTTATACAGCAAATCCCCTTCAGAAACTATCCCCAGCAGCTTATTGTCGCCATCAGTTACCGGAATCGCATCAATAGGATGGGATACGAACAAATGAATCAGTTCCTGTACTGTGCAATCTGCTGGTACAGACAGGACATACTTTGACATAAAATCTTTTGCCTTATACACTTTTGCAGTCATAATATCCACCTGAATTCTTAGTTATAACAGAATCATCTGATGATCATATTATATCATACAATAGTCAATATCAGAGATGATATGGCTCATGTCTCATGATTTTCATGGCCCGGTAAATCTGTTCTGTCAGAATCAGCCTTGCCATCTGATGTGTCAGTGTTATCTGGCCAAGACAGAACCTGAGCTGTGCCCTTTTCCTCAGCAAATCACTGTTACCATAAGGACCCCCGATAAGGAAACAGAAATGGCTGCTTCCTGCTACCATCTTTTTTTCCATCCAGTGGGAAAAATCTTCTGAACTCATTTCCTTTCCCTTTGTATCCAGAAGGATCACGCAGGCTCCTTCCGGAACATATTTCAACAGTTTTTCTGCTTCCCAATCCAGTGCCTTAGTAATATCCGCGGGAGAAGGATTGTCTGGAACCCGTTCTTCTCCCTGCTCAATAAATTCCACTCTGCCCATCCCGGACAGCCGTTTAGTGTATTCGGCTATTCCTGCCTTCATCCACTTTTCTTTGATTTTCCCAATGCCGATTACAGAAAATTTCATTTCCCGTCATCCTCTCCCAAAACTACCACGGCGGTTCTGGTATGACCACTATGTTCATAGGTGATGGTTACCTTATCCCCTGGTTTATAGTTCATCATTACATTTCTCAGTTCAGACAGGGAATTGGTTGCCTTTCCATTAATCTGCATAATATAGTCTCCGCGTACAATATCACTTCCATCCAGAGGGCTGCCGTCAGCAATCTTGTATACATAGATTCCCCCGTTATGATCCCAGGAGATGCCGTTTCTGGCTGCCAGGGTCTTATCAATCCCATATAAGCCCAGATATGGACGGGTAACATGCCCATTGCTGATGAGCTGAGAAACGATGGCCTTCACCTGGTTGATTGGAATGGCAAATCCCATCCCTTCTACCCCGGCTTTGGCAATCTTAGCACTGTTGATACCGATAACCTTTCCATCGGCCGTACAGAGGGCTCCTCCGGAATTGCCCGGATTAATTGCCGCATCTGTCTGAATAAGTTTAATCTGCTGTTCTACATCATCCAGTGTACGATTCAGCGCACTGATGACCCCAACCGTTACGGTACCTCTGAATTCAAGGCCCAGCGGATTACCAATGGCTACTGCGGTTTCCCCAGGCTGCAGGGAATCGGAATTACCAAATTCAGCTACCGGAAGTTTATCACTGCCCGGAATTTTTACCACCGCCAGATCTGTTACCGAATCCGTTCCGATAACCTTCCCTGTGACCACCTGACCATCAGAGAGTGCTACGTTGACCTGTCGATTATTGCCGACTACATGGTTATTGGTAACAATATATCCTTTTTTATCAAAAATAACACCGGACCCTACATTTTTCCCCACTTCCACATTCCGGTTAAAGATGTCGCGGTCATACACTTCCGATGTAATCCCGACAACTGCCGGGCCAACTCGTTTAGCAGTTTTCACTACCGCAGTATTTCTGGAAGCCGGCAGGGTACTGTCCACCGGCTCGCTGGAATCATTGCTCCATGTATAGGTACCCTGTTCATCTCCTGCAGGATGCATATGTGTATTTAATTTATATCCGCTTACCCCGCCAATCAGAATAGCTGCCAGAAGGATAACGGCCAGTCTTTTATCAAATCGTCCTTTGCTGTTATTTATATATTTTCTGTTATTTTTCAAAGTAAAGCCCCCGCTTCGTATAAACGATTGAAAGGATTTTCAGCGTAAACCTATTTTAACACATCAGAGAAAGTTCCCGCCCGGGATGAATCAGGTCATATCCCGTAGCATCTAAATAAAAAATCCGTAAGCCGGAAAATCCAGCTTACGGAATTTTTTGCTTAGTTACTTAGCATAATCTACTGCACGGGTTTCACGGATAACTATAACCTTGACCTGTCCAGGATACTGCAATTCACTTTCAATCTGCTGAGAAATCTTATGCGCCAGAATGGTGGCCTGATCTTCAGAAATCTTTTCCGGTTTTACCAGAACCCGAAGTTCCCTGCCAGCCTGAATCGCGTAGCAGTTTTCAACTCCCGGATATGACTTAGCAATATCTTCCAGTTTTGTCAGTCTCTTGATATAGTTTTCCAGTGTTTCACGGCGTGCACCCGGTCTTGCTGCCGAGATGGCATCCGCTGCCGCTACCAGAACGGCTTCCACACACTGTGGTTCACAGTCCCCATGGTGAGATGCGATGGTATTAATGACCGCTTCCGGTTCATGATACCGCTTAGCCAGTTCCACGCCCAGCTCTACATGAGTACCTTCGCGTTCACGGTCTACTGCCTTGCCTATATCATGAAGAAGGCCGGCTCTCTTGGCCAAATCCACATTAGCTCCTACTTCAGCGGCAAGAACCCCTGCAAAGTAGGATACGTCAATGGAATGCTGAAGGACGTTCTGTCCATAGCTGGTGCGATAGCGCAGCTTACCCAGAGTTTTAACCAGTTCCGGATGAATACCGCGGATACCGCATTCCAGTACCGCTGCCTCACCGGCTTCGATGATGGCTCTATCCACTTCCCGTTTTGCCTTGGCCACTACTTCTTCAATACGGGCCGGATGGATTCGTCCATCCTTGACCAGTGCTTCCAGGGCTACGCGGGCAATTTCCCTGCGTACCGGGTTAAAGCAGGACAGAATAACCGCTTCCGGTGTGTCATCAATAATGAGGTCAACCCCGGTAAGTGTTTCCAGAGCACGAATATTGCGCCCTTCGCGGCCAATAATGCGCCCCTTCATTTCTTCATTAGGCAAAGAAACAACCGAAACCGTAGTTTCAGAAACGGTATCCGCCGCATTACGCTGGATGGCGGTTGCCAGAATCTTTCTGGCAATCTGGTCCGCACCCGCCTTAATATCCGCTTCCGCTTCCCGGATTCTGACGGCCTTTTCATGGGTCAGATCAGAATCCACCTTATCCATAATCATGGTGCGGGCTTCACTCTGCGTCATCTGAGATATTTCTTCCAGACGGGCTCTCTGCTGTTCATATACGGCATCCACTTCCGTCTGTCTGGCTTTCAGCTGCTCTGTTTTCTTTGATAAATCGTCTTCTCGTTCTTCTAATGTTGTAATTCTTCGATCCAGATGTTCTTCCTTCTGTACCAGTTTCTGCTCATATTTCTGAAGTTCATCCCTTCGTTCACGATTTTCCTTTTCTACGTCTTCACGAAGCTTATGAATTTCTTCACGAGTCTGCATCATCGCCTCTTTTTTCAGGTTCTGTGCTTCTCTGGATGTATTATCTAATAAACGCTTGGCATCGTCTGCAATCTGCTGTGCTTTTGCTTCTGCAGAGCCAATTTTAGCTTCTGCCAGCCGTTTTCTCAGTATATATCCAATACCGCAGCCAATGGCGGCGGCAATAATACCGGTAATACAGATAAAGAGCATTACTTTATCTAAACTCAAAGACTTCACCTCTCTTTCCTTGTAAAAATATGTATTTCAGTCTATCTAAGTGTAAATACATATATCCTGCAAAAATGCATGATATACTAAGTTAATTTTAGTATTTTTATTAAAATATTGTCAAGATTATATGTATTCATCTTCTATATTCCCTCATTCTATGCAATAAAGTAATCATTTTTCCTTCTCATGCCATCCGTTTTTCTGGCTTTCCCTGTATTTCTTCCTTTCTGATTACCGTTGGCTTTCTTTATCCCTGACAGAGTCAGGTTCCTTTCGCCACTTCAGAAATATACTGTAAAAATGGCCATGGGCCGACTAACTCCTTTCCATACAAAACAAAAAGAACCGGACACAGGCTTCAATGCACAACGCATTTTCTTACCTATATCCGATTCTTTGTGTATCTGCCTTTCCTTCTCCGGAAGACCTGTTCCCGGACTCCTTAGAACGGATTATCCAGGTTTGCAGCTGTTACAGAAAAATTTCTTTACGCAGTCAGCCGAAAATTTTTTCTACCAGCCACAGTACACTGAGAAAAATCGTACCACCTATACATCCGACCACTGCACCATTGATACGGATCCACCCCAGTTCATCTGCCGTTTTCTCATAAAGGAACCGGTTGAATTTCACTTTCGAAAAACGCTTCAGAATATTTTCCGCCTCTGTCCCGGCGAAAGACTGTTCGTAACTCAGCACTTTCCTGAAAAGTGAAACCGAACTTTCCTCTATCTTCTGCATGGTTTCCCTGTCATTTATCACCGTATAGAGCCCCTGCTCCATCGCGCCAGCCAGATCCGTGGCAAGCACCTTTTCATCCGTATATCCGGGTAGACTGCACAGAATGGCCTGTACCCGGTCCGTATGTGCCAGGCGGACTACGTTGGCTTTCAGCATATCCATCACCCGCCGGTCCGCTGCCAGTGCTCTCAGAGACGTATTCCATTCTCCGTATACCTGTGCCTGGTCCAGATGCTGAAGCTCTTCCCGTGCTGCTCTGGAAATGGCTTTTGCCATATGCTCAAAATTAACTGCTCCGGTCAGGAGGGCCAGCCCAATCATCATATTTCCCGGTGCCAGTTCCTCCATAACATAGGTCTTCAGTCTGGCCGCCAGAACTTCGTCCGTCTTTTCCTCTTCCAGTTTTTTCTCTGCCAGATCAAGAAGCCTGTCCAGCAGGATATCGGAGCGGCTGATTATACTGTCACAGATAAATCCGGCTATTTTTTCCTTTCTGGATACCACCATTTCTCTCCCGGTCTCTAGAAGTACAGGTCTGGCATCCATGAATTTTTCCGCCAGCATTTCCGCCGTCCGGTGAATTAACCGGGTGCGGCGTTCTTCATTATTCATAAAAGAATAAATCAGGTTTTCCACAGATAAATCGGCCACCATCATTTCCGCTGTTTCTCTGGTGAGCAGCTTCTTTTCAATTGCCTTACGAATTCCACCTATAATCTTATCCCTGTTCCGTGGAATAAGTTCCGTATGAAACGAAATGCCCAGAGGTTTTCTGAATAATGCCGTTACCGCAAACCAGTCTGCCACACTGCCGATAAATACACACTGTACCAGAAAGAAAATGGCGTCCAACGCAGATGGCGGGGTATGCAGCCGCAGAAAGAAAAGAGGTATCAGGAGCAGACCTGACAGTATGAGTATCACATTTGCTGTCTTTATATTTTTCATACTATATCCCTCCTGCCGCCATATAGGCCAGTTCAAACAGGAACCCCATCACTGCGCCGATAAGCGTACCGTTTACCCGGATAATCTGCAGATCCCGGTACAGCGACTGTTCCATGAAATCTGAGATTTCCTGGCCGCTGTACCGCTCCATCCACTGCATTACCGTCCTGTCCATTAACTGGTGTATATCCGGAATCTTCCGGATAAGCCAGTACGAAAAACTGCGTTCCAGCATTCTTTCCCGGTTGCCTGAAAGTGCAAGAATCCAGTCGATTAATGCAGCAGCTATCTTCTGAGCTGCGTCGTCCCTCTCCGTTTCTTCACGGACAGCATTCTGTACCCATTTCATAAACAGCTGATTCAACCGGTAATTCAGCTGCTGTCTTTTTTCTCCGGTCAATGACTGAAGCCAGACAGACCACGCCTGTTCAACCAGGGAAGCTATAATCTGCGACTGAAGGAACCTTTCCTCTCCCCGCTTCAGCAGTTCTTCCTTTTTACTTAGAAGAAGTTTTCCCGCCATCTTCCTTCCGGTGCTCCCCTCTCCATAATAAGCGACAGCTTCTTCAAAGAGACGGTTAAGCATATTTTCCATCACCGGCAGATGATATAATCTTCTGGCTTCCCGGGTAACCGCGTCCCAGAACGGATCTCCTTTTATGTCCTCCAGTGTCCCGGTAACCGCCGGTCCCGCGAACCCTATCAGATCCACATCCCCTTTTCCATGTATTGAGGCTTCCAGATCCATATGTTCCAGGACAACCTGAATACACCGGGCCAGCCATGCTGTACACAACTCCTGATTTTCCTGTATCCACTGACGGCATACCATAAGCGGCGGATGAAGTTTGCACAGCCGGTATAAGGCCGGTACTGTAAAAATCTGTTCCATCAGCATATTTCTTGCCGCTGCCATCATTTTTACCCGGCTGTTCTTGATTATATCCGTATGGAAACCAATCCCCAGCGGCTTATGAAATAATGACCTTACCGCATACCAGTCAGCAAGCCCTGCAATCCCAGCCGCCAGTGCCATATGGAAAAGCAGTTTTCCCCAGGATGTTTCCATGTACATATATGAAAAAAGGCACAGCGCCATGGAAAGCACCAGCAATCCATCCGCCATACCCACTTTTCCGTTTCTCATCAGCGTGACCTTCCTCCTCCCATCATAGACCAGATAAACAATGCCCCAAAAGCCACCCAGGATAACGTAGTAGACATCATCCCCAGCTCTGTCATGATGTTAATCACAGTCAATCCAATCATGAATAGCATATTTGCCCGCATATCAATAAATGGATCCCGCCTGAACGCAAAAAATGCCAGTGCCAGAATCAGCAGATTGATAATTACTACCGCTTCTACATAAAATCCCACAGGAGCCACATTCAGAAGGAAATTGCCCCCAATCATACCGATAAGAATGATAATCCAGGTTGAACTCATACCAACTCTCCCTTATATTTTTCACCATCATGCTGCGGAATCCATACCGGAACATTCGGAAATCTCCACCGAAATGCATAGGAACGTTTCCATGCCGGACCAAAGGCATGCATCGGCACCAGCAATTGTTTTACAGTAACCGTTTCCATAAACTGCCTGACACCCCATTCACGGGCTTCTCCCTGTCTTGCATCTACAGGAAAAAACAGTATGTCTGTTTCCAGTCCTTTTAATCTTTTCAGCTCACGGAAATAGAAAGCACGTGCCGCCATATTGTCCCGGTCACTTTCACCAGACCAATGCCACCAATTCAAATCCCCGGCATGAAAAATATTCCTATTTTTATACTGTATCAGATAAGACCCTCCGATATCGGTAGAGCCATACATGCGCACAGAAAAGTGTTTGGAATGATAAGATTCGCCTACGTTAAGGAAATGCACCTTATCCATATCCTCTATAGAAAACTCACAATCCCTGTGCAGAAAATAGGACTTTGCCTTATTCTGGAATTTTGCAATTTCCGGATTAAAGTGATCATAATGCCGATGGGATACAAAGAAATACACATTCTTTACTGTATCGGCCAGCAGAGAATCCAGGATTCCTTCCGGATCCTGATAATAATCAAAGACCAGAATACAGTCATCCAGCTCCAGGTAAAACCCACTGTGCTTTAAAAATCCAATTGTGTATGCACTCATTTCTACCTCAATACCACTTTAAAGATAACTACCATATGTATATGCCACTTTCGCCGCACCATATGCCATACTATTTTTACTATTATAACAAATCACCATAAGGGAAACTACCAATACGTATTATGATTGCAAGCAAGAGCCCCAGTAGTGTTTTTTAGGATAGATTGTATATTTCAGTACGCTTTTTTACTAAAATATCTGACTTAAGAAAAATCCTTACTATGCTCTGTCAGGTATTGAATACATTATCAAGGAGCTTCTTTTTCCCTGTCCCCATTTCAGCTGTCCAGGAAAAGTTTACTCTTCGCTCTCATACCCAAAAACTGTCTGCGAACATTCCTCCCCTTTGCTGGAAAGCCGAAAAAAATGACTTATACTCAATCCCGGTCAATGGATGTATAATGTGATTAATCCCCCTGAAATACTCACAACACACTTCAGATGGATTTTTCTGCCATGCTGCAGGACAACATCCTCCTGGGTTCTGATTTGAGAAAGGATTTTTTATGAATATCATCCACCAGCCATCGCGTCATCGGTTTGAACTGGAGCATTTCCCTTCTTGTTATATTGAATATACGCTGGAAGAAGATGTACTAACTGTAGAACATACTATAGTGGAGGAAAGTATGCGTGGACAGGGGATTGCAGGAAAACTGGCAATCACCACGTATCAATGGGCTAAGTCCCATCATTATAAAATAGCTTCCCACTGCTCTTATATGGACATATGGATGAAGCACCACAATTATAAGGATTAATACGATTATCGTTCAAAGGAGGTTCCTATGAAAAATATTAAAATTTTTATTCTTCACGGTTGCCCATATTGCCACAATGCAATGAAAGCCTGGAAAGAACTTACTGCGCAGGAAGCTTATCAGGGAATGACTGCCGAATGGATTTATGAGGATGAACACCCGGAAGCTGCCAGCGGTTATGATCATTATTACTGCCCTTCTATCTTTGTTGATGGAAAGAAAGTATATGAAGCCCATCCTCAGGACAGCTATGAAGTGACCGCCGGAAAAGTCAGAGAGGCTCTTAACCTGGCAAGATAATCTGCTTTACCATCTTACTGGTTATTATACAAAAACGCAGGAAGTATTCCATCAGACTTCCTGCGTTTTTGTAATTCACTATTCAAACATAAGAATAAACATTATATCTCCATAGTGCTGATTATAGACAATCCTGCCCAATGTGCTGACCCTTATCCGGCTTCCATCTGCTTTTATCAAGTGGAAGCTAATGGGTTTTCGCGGTCCTGGGTAGTTTCCATTCATGTCTTTAGCTCCATGACGATTTCTATACCCTTTTATTTCCGTCAGAATCCGGGGAAGCTCCTCCGGAGCAATCATATCCGCCCAACGCTTCCCCATCCATGGAGAGGAGTCATTTTCATATCCATAAAGTTGTTCTGCCTCCCGGTTAGCAAATAATATCCTGCCCTGATAGTTTGCTTCACAGATAACAAGGGCTGCCGGCATTCCATATTCCAGATCTTTGACGCTGAATCCCATATTCAACCGGTGTTCCTGTTCAAGAACGCTATTATAACAAAAACTGTTTATTCCCTTAACCCGCTTAATGTGGTATGCCGCTTTATCTGCCTTATGGATGAGATCCATGAGCCCTACTGCATGCTCAGGATAAAACGCATAGCCAACACTCACTGAATACTCAAAACTTGTCCCCTTCTGCATGAAGAAATGCTTTTTGTCCGCCCATTTCGACAGTAATTCAATATGTTTCTGTGAGTTGCCGGGAACAAGCATTACAAATTCATCCCCACCAATACGCCCCGTAAGTCCATGCATCTTTTTCATGAGTGCCGTTAATTCTCTGGCCAGAGAAACCAGAGCCCTGTCACCAGCTTCATGCCCATAAATATCGTTATACACCTTATAATCATTAATATCCAGAAATGCCAGAATAGCCTTATCCTGTGACTGGAGAAGATTATTAGCCTCTATTTCAAATCCACGACGGTTATAAATCTGTGTCAGCGGATCAATCGCCGATTCCTTCCTAAGCAATCGGGTTTCCATGTTTAATTCTTCATTTTGGGCTCTGAGTTTGACCCATTCATATGCTGTATAAAGAACAATTCCGCCCATAGTCATAACGGTTACCCCCAGAAGCATGATTTCCGGAGTCAGCCATCCATTATGAGGCGTAACCTGTAATTCCCATCGCTGCCCCTCATAATTTTCTGTCACCGACAACGGATAAGACAGCGGCTTATTAAGATTGGTTGTAATAATCCGGGCATTTCCACCGACTACCTGCAGCAGCCTATAATCATACCCCTGCCTGGCCAGTTCTGAAATCGTTTCTGTCCTGAGCAGTTTATTCATGCTTAATACGGTAGTGACAGTACCCACATATTTTCCCGTTCCTGCATGTACTGATTTACGAATGTATATCCCGGTGTCTGCATCAGAAATCGGAAAAGGACCGAAAAACAGGGTATCTGCCGCATTCCTATGCCCACTCATTACAGAAACCGGTACATCCTTCTGATACACGTCCGGAGAAGCTACATAATGACCAGCAGGGCTGATTAACCGCTGCCCTGCTGGCAATTCAAAAGCAAACATTTCTACTACCGGATTCTGCAGTTGCAATGACCGGGCTCCTGTATAAAAACTATCACTTTTTCTATCCGAATCTTTTAATATTTCCACCAGAGAATCTGTCGTTTTTATTCCCTGCCCAAACTCCCAGGTCACATCGGACAGATAAAGTTCGGCCAGATGACGAGCATGTGACCGACTCCCGTAAATCGCCCCCATAAGCAACCCTATCCCAAGGAAGAAAGAAAAAACAACCGATACCAGCAGATATTGCTGCTTTTTTCGAACTGCTGCCGAAGAACCTTTTTGCTTTCTATAATCCAAATGATTCATACCTGTTACCATACCTGAAATTCTGGATACTGACCTCCTAACCTTAGCTTGTATCACCTCAGGTCTCATCCTTTCACCATGCGGTCGTTACCCGTCTTATTAACAGATTTATGAATAAAATATACAATTTTACTATTCATTATTCTCTTTTTAAAGCCGACTGTCAACTTTCTGCACCAGAAGGGCGTTCAGCATATATAGCTGCCATTGAACCAATGACTTCTCTCGTGTTATAGTGTGGGCGACAGGTTGATGTTTTATCAGGTTTATTCATATTTATAATTATTAATATATTAGATAGAAGGTCCGCTCAATAGTTCACATTTTATATGATATTGGTGAATACAACGTTGGCTATGATATCAGTGCCTTTCTCACGCTTACTGTAATCCTCATTTTCCGTCTGCTTCAAATAAAAATAAAAAGCCACTCCACGCACCTGTTAATTACCAATACCATTCTTCTGTCCATTACCAGCCTGCTGGAAGCTTTTTCCTGTGTAATGAGAAACAACCCTCTTCTATTTTCACAGGAAACTGGAAAGCTGATAAATCTCTCCGGATATATATTGAATACCACTTTAATTTTCTTTGTCGTTCTGTACATCTTAAGTCTTACCGGCGTAAATAAGACACTCTCTGTATGGCAAAAAGTGGCTTGTGCTCTCCCCTATCTGTTTCTCACCTTTATTTTTATACTTCCCTGGACCAGGCACTGGATTTTTTATATGACTCCTGATGGACAGTTCCGTCATGGCCCACTGGTCTGGTTTGCTGATAATTATCTGTATATTTATATGGCCTTCAGTTTCCTTGTCGTTTTCTTTCACCGGAAAAAATTCTCTACACTCTCGTGGATTTTTCTGCTGCTTATGTGCTTTATTTACGGAACCTGCAACTTACTGGACATCTATTATCCTTATCTTAAGATTTCCAATTTCTTCTGGGCTCTCACTCTGATTATCGCTTCCCTTCAGCTCAATCAGGATTCGGCACAGGAAACCATCAAACAATGGCAGATAACCAGCTGGACTGACAACCTGTCCGGACTGAAAAACAGGGAAGGTCTGGCAGCGGATGCTGCTGTCCTCTTTAATCAGCCCCTGTTTGCCGCCATGGTGGATATTGATTTCTTTAAAGAATTTAATGATGAATCGGGTCATGCTGCCGGAGATTTGGTGATAAAGCAGGTCTCCCGCCATATGAAACATATTTTCGGTGACTTTACTTATCGCATAGGCGGTGATGAATTCCTTATCCTTTTCAAAGGCTCCGCTCCTGTATTTCAGAAAAAACTGAACAATCTGGAACAGATTACGCATGCCATTGCCATCAGAGGAGTATCCAAAAAAATCAATCTGAGTATAGGACAATGTCAGGGAACCCCTGCCACTATGGAGGATTTGCACAAAGAGGATTTGCACAAAATGGTTCGTATTGTCGATATATCTCTGTATGAAGTTAAACAATCCGGCCGTGGCCGTATTGGTCAGATTATGTATTTAAAAACATAACTCCTGATACCTGCTGTTATGCAGATTATCAGGAGTTTTTACGTGCATTATTTCCGCTTATACCTGACTGTCTTTATTTGACTTCAAATGTTCCCTTGTGGAAAATAGAGGCTCTGCCACCACGTCCCTTTTCATCATTCCAGGTCATGAATGCGAGCACTTTATTAGAATTGAAATTCAGAATCTGCGATACTACGACGCCTGTTTCTTCCACCCAATTGACATAAAAAATCTTATCGCTCACTTCTTCTACTTCATAGTGTTCTCTCCCGGATGGAGCGAGGCTTTTATCACTGGTTGGAATCCACTGCAGTACATCCTTTTCCGGATATACAATGTCAAAAGCAAAGCCGAATTCATAATGCACAGAAACTTTCTTATTTTTTACATAATCAAAAAACATAATATATGCTCCTTTCAAATCCAATCATATTACTTTATGTGACAATCAGCCCCACTGCAATTCTCCCATAAGTACTTTAGCCCCCAGTTCTACCACCCCTTTATTTTCTCTGTCCGGATAAGCCGCAAGCAGAAAATCTGTCAATTCTCTGCTGTTTTCTGCCCTGGAAATTCCATCCATCGCACTCTTCAGATATTCCCGGGTATGCACAAGTGCGTTCTTATCAAAAGCACCAGTTTCTACACCATGAGATGGAATCAGAATATCAGGATTCAATGCCTCTAATGTATTCAGGCGCTTAATCCATGCTTCCAGCTTTTCTCGGGAACCAGTATCTGCCAGAAATACATGAATTTCATTGAATGTATCAATACCGCCCAGCAGCACCCGATTCTTTTCGTCCCAGAGATTTATCCGTCCGGTTTCTCCATTAAAGACAAAAGGAACCCCTACAAGATTTACAGCTCCATTTTCCAACGCCTTAGGAATTACAGGATTGACCGGTGCATCCTCTTTGAGTACATTTTTCCATACTGCCAGTTTGCCAGGCACGGAAGAATAAATGTTATCCACCGTTACCTTCGGTGCATAGGCGATAACCTCCGGAAATTCCCTTATCACTGTTTCAAGTCCAAAATAGTAATCTGGGTCAAAGTGCATAATAAAGACCTTATCCAAAATCAGTCCTTTTTCCTTAATCCAATGGGAGATCTTCCTTGCTGCTGATCTGGTAAAACCGGTATTAACTAATACTGCATGTCCATCCTTTTCCAGAACTTCCATAGTCACATAAAAACTGCCTGCATCAGAAAAAAACACATGTAATGCATAATCGTTTAACTGAAATGTTTTCATCTCCATCCCCCTTTCTGCCCCTATTATAAACTGAACAAAGTTTATACGGAATTTCATAAAAATGACTCCGCTTTAAGTAAAAACTTTACACCAAATCCTATGCTGATATAATGGTAAGAAAGAATTAAAATTGCCTGTTTCCCTATATTTTAAAGTTCTGATAAGAAAGAATCGCACCTGCCAATCAGATGGGGAGATTTTCTCTTCCAATAAGGAGCTATTATGAACGACCGCCAATTGTCTTCTTTTATTGAAACCGCTAAACTGGGGAGTTTCTCCAAGGCCGCTTCTGTGCTATTCATTTCGCCTGCTGCACTCATTCAGCAAATTAATCTTCTTGAGCGTGATCTGGGATTTCCCCTGTTTAACCGTACCAATCACGGAGTTACTCTTACAGATAATGGAGCCCATTTTCTGAACAGTGCCCGAAAAATACTTTCTCTCTACGAAGAAGCAAAATACTATGGACTAAATAACGACAGAGACGAACACTACCATATACGAATCGCACTGCCAGAAGAAGGACTGCCTACCCGTTTCCTGTGTGCTTTCCGGCAATTTCGCCAGGAATATCCTAAGAGTGAAATTATGTTTCCATTCTTCCATTCTTCCCTTTTTCCGTCCATCTGGAAGCCATTGCCAACGGAGAGGTGGATTTGAGCATCGCCGCAGAATATCGTCCAGAATACATAAAAAAACTCACATTTATTCCACTTATGAGAGATACCTATTCTTTTCTAATGCGGGAAGAAAATCCTTTATCCCATTTGTCTGTTATCCATAAAGAAGACCTGCGAGGTCAACACATCATCACAGGCCGCTACGATGGAATAGCTCAACCTTTTAAAGCAGCATTGCCTTCGTATGCTGAAATCGAGGAACTGGATAATGCTTACAATACAGAAACCCGGTTTCAAAGTTACTATAGGGATGTTCTGACTATCATCCATTCTTCCTGGGCTAATAATTTTAAGCCATATTTTCATGTAGTTCCTTCTGATATTGATGCTGGAAATATAGGTATTTACTGTGCTAAATCTCCAAGCAAAGGAGTCAGAGCACTGGTAAAGCTTCTTGCTGATATGTAATCAATTTACAGGCATTTTATCTATACAGAAATAGCCGCCGGATTTCAGACTATCTTCCCTTTACCTATCTCTGCTTTTACATGTCAAAACGCAGACTGAATTCAGTACGAACTATCCATTCAGTCTGCGTTTTTTCTATTTTCATTCAGCCGCAATACTATATACCTGCTTCTGCAACAGCACGATTATTTTTTCTCTTCTGCTGAGCGATAATAATTTAACTTATCCTGATACATGCGATTATCAGCAATGCGTACCAACTCATTGGATGAACTGTCTGGGAATTCACTGCGACTGGAAACTCCAACAGATACGGATATGCAGGGATTTAGTGCGCCTTTCCAGTTATTCATCTGATCCAGTAAAGACTGGTGTAAAAGCAGGCGTTACCTATCGTCTACCTGCATCAACGCGACAAACTCGTCTCCCCCTACACGATACCCCTGAAAAAATGGAAGTTTCTCTTTGGATTCATCCTTTAAATTCATCAGAAATTTTGCCATGGTTTTAATTAATTCATCTCCTGCTGCATGGCCCAGGGTATCATTAGCCTTTTTTAATCCATTAATATCAAATACAGCGACCGCAAATTGCTCACTATGCACATGCTCTTCCTCCAACAACTTTTCTTCATAGGCTCTGCGATTTGGCAGACCTGTCAGAAAATCTATGGAAGCCATGCGTTCTGCTGCTTCTTTTTGCCGATTTCTGAAGATAATAGTTCCAACCAGAGCAGTAAGCACACCGGTTCCAATAATCGCTATTACTATAACTTTCCCATAATTATGCTGTACATAATATGCAAATCCAGGCGTAAATGCTTCGTCCGTATGCATCAGAAGTGAATCTGCAATATTACTGTCTCCCCATAATTCCCCCATTCGACTCATCGTCAAAAACAGAGGATGATTATCCGGATTTACCGCTATGGTTAAATCTTCAGAATCCTCCAGACTGGTAACCTGAAGATCACTATTCTGGATATACAGAGAAATAAAGTACGGATCTACCACAGCAGCTCCTGCATCTCTATTTTTCACAGCTTCTATCAAGGCTTCTGGCGATTCAAAATATTTAATCTTATGCCCGGGGAAAAATTGCCTGATATACTTTTCCTGCGGAGGCAATGATTTTACCACCGCAAAAAGGGTATCCTGATTTAAAGGCTCTCCATTACGACTAAGAACATACATCTTCATCCGTACTACATTAGGGGTAAGTAATATATGTTTATTTTCCGCTTCCCACGGAGTATCGTAAATGGGAATCGCAGCATCAATTTTATGTTCCTGTAAATCCTTGATCAGCTGTTGCATATCCTGATAAGGGACATAAGTTACAGGCACATTTAAATTAAATTTTTTAAACCCGTAATTGATTAAATCTTTGAACATACCCCGAGCCTGTCCATCAGGACCGGTAGAAATAAAAGGCACCATCTTATCCATAAAACCAATCCGTATAGCGCCATGCTGCTTAAACCAGGCTCTCTCTTCTGAAGTAAGAATAAGACTCTGTGAATTTTTTAAAATGTATTTTTCTTTTAAATTGGCCTTATAATCCGGAATATATGTACTGATCATAGACAGGGCCTGATTAGTCTGCTTTAATAAATCCGGTCTTCTCCTGGATACAGCAATATAGGAACCATGTATCCTTTAATGGTATCCATCCTGGCAGTAAAGTCTGCTATGGCATCTACTTTTCTCTGCCGTAACGCAAGTACACGCGATTCATAATCAGGGTATTCAATAATCTGAAGGTTTAACCCATTATCTTTATTCCATTGCCGCAGTTGGATAGAAACCGTGGTATCTCTCCCAACACCAATCCGCTTTCCGAAAAAATCCTCTTTATTCTGATATTTATCTTTCTGCCCTTCCGGTACAAACAGATAATAAGCTTCACTTCGAATCGGCATAACCGAAAAATCAAACTGTTTTGCTCTTTCCGGCGTATAAGATACATTATCTAATATATCAATCCTGCCGACTGCCAAATCTTCCAGTAAATCAGACCATGGCCGATACACATAAACATATCGCCAGTTATTAAAAGAAGCAATCATCAATAAATATTCGTATGTATAGCCCGACTTATGAATCGTGTCCGGATTACCTTTATATATAATTTACTGGTATTGCATAACCAATACGAACAATTTTTTGTGCCGGTTCTGATGCATATGAGAAATCAGCTACAAAAAATACGTTTACAACCAGTGAAATCAAAGCAAGTATATTGAAGAGGAATTTGGGCATAGTTGTCCTTCTTTCCATAAGCCATATATATTAATATCGATTGTTCTTAAATTCAGTGTATCATGACAATTAAATAATGTAAATTTAATCGTCAACGTGTATTATGTTACAAAAAATCTAGATGAGGGGCGCTCATGGGCTGTGCAAACAGTTTCAAATTTTCATGTGAACATCCTTATAATTTTATATGAATAGAGATCCGGGATTTATTAAAAAACCATCACAACTCAGTGATGAGCTAATTTATTCAGCAATTCAACTGCCATCCGCAATTTCAATATGGGAATCCTCCGGATTTCTTGTTTTACGGTCTGAAAACGTACAGCTTCCGGAGGGTAGAAACCTCGGGAAGCTGTATCCTCCCGGCTTCCTAAGCAAGTACTTTCGGCCCCATTTGGTAAATCTGAGGCGATTTCAGCCCGCCTGCTGCTTCACTGCTGGTAAATCCGGTACCAGGCGTAACCGTTTACAGCCCGCCACCGGATTTTCCAGCGTTCAGCGCATGCAGACTAAACTCACTCCGATTTCCCTAAATGGGAAATATTATCGTTCATCCAACACCTCACGGTTAGAAGTTAAGCTCACTATTAGCTAACATCTCTATGCTTCTGCGACC
>OHAG01000104.1_pt1 | contig 73889 bp, 67 predicted proteins | sample 1577081 | NCBI WGS metagenome assembly OHAG01 (sample SAMEA3541513, study PRJEB24748) | human gut metagenome | biome: human gut; feature: human-associated habitat; material: faeces | place: China | collected 2012
CCAAATAAAAGAAGTGTGGGAATCACCCACACCAAATATTATAGAACCTTTTATATTAAGTTTCTTGTCTTAATTAATCGGCAGAAGCATCACATAATAATAAACATCGTGTAGTGTCATATCAAATGCATGTGATGAATAGTATCGTTTTTAGTAGCAACTTGTTTTGGCAACTATCCCGGAGATTGCTATTTAAAAATAAATAATAATGAAATTGAGCATCTTCAATGTATTGGATAGATAGACCATTAATAAATAGACTAATTCATTTGGTCGTTGAATATACTTCGTTGGTGAAAAAAATGACTCTTTTCATGATTTGAACTTCCAAAAGTATTGAATGAATCGTTTAGATTTCCCCATTCTTGTTGCTATATTTATCATAATTTAAATAGAATTTAAAAACTAGAAAAAAGTGTAAATATATATGGCGAAATATAATTCATATTTTTCTATATGTGGTCTATGACAAAAAATCTAAAAATAACTGATATTAAACTATTTTCTATGTTAAGATTACCGTTGAAATTATGTTAAAACCTTTTAGCCTTATATAAATATATAACATATAACACGATTGCAAACAAAAATAAAAGGTAAAACTTCACTGTTTAAAATAACGTATGATAGATAGCGAAATGCTCATAATATTGTCGAAAGAAAGGTGATAATTATGGCTAAAAAAGGAATGCGACGTCCTGATCCAAGTGAACCACATGGAACAGAGAGCAACAAAAAAAATAAACATCCTAAAAATGATATGCCTCCTGTTCCTGAGATTCAAGGAAAAGCAAAACATGGGCATGTTAAAGCTGGACGTGTTTAAAAAAATGTCTATCCGATAATCGGATAGACATTTTTTTATGATGATTTTAACGAGACATTCCCGTTTTCAACCGTAATTCTTAAACTGATTCGCTTTTGTTCATGCTCAAATTGAATGGTTGCGATTTCTCCTTCTAAATCAATAATGGTTCCATCACCAAATCGTTGATGATGAATGAGTACTCCAACTTGATAAGCCTTTAAATCAACAGAGGTGGTTAGGTTCATGGATTTTAGTTCTGAAATCGAGCGTCCACTAGCTGTTCGTTTAGGCTGTGGTGATGATTCAGTCGCTGACTTTGGATGAAGAATTTGATGAACATCTTTTACAAAAACGGAACGGTTAAAAAGCATGTTGTGCTTATTGGCAACGCTCAGAATTTGAAGCTGATGGCGGGCACGTGTCATGGCGACATAAAAGAGACGGCGTTCTTCTTCAAATTCTTCTTCTTCGTGTAAGAGATGCTGATTCAAAGCGCTTGATGAGGGAGTAATTCCATCCATACAATCGATTAAGAAGACGGTATTAAATTCTAAACCTTTAGATGCATGGAAGGTTAATAAGTTAATAGCAGGCGTCATTTGCTGAGCACTTTGATGACTCAGCTGATACAGATGGGACAAGCGATTTAAAAACTCATGAAGGTCACCAGTTTCTGACGCAATACTTTTCAATGTTTCAATGATGGCTAGACCTTGGGTGTAAACACGTTCTTTCTCGTCTTTAATAAATCCGCGTTTCGTTAAATAGTTTTCATAATCGAGCGTATCTAAGATAAAGTGAATGGCTCGTTTAGGAGGAAGCTCTTTAAGCTTTGGAAGATTTAATTTAAATTGTCTGATTTTATCACGCTGAAAGGCGGTTTTGAAAGCAACTTGACGTGTCAAATAATCTAAATAAGCACTCTCACTTTGAGCAAGAGTTTGTTGAACGACAGAGGCAGATAAATACAGAATTTTGGCGATACGCTTAAAGGCTTCAGCATCTGTTGGATTTAGCGCGAGATGGAAGAAAGCGACCACATCTTTGACAATCGGATGAGTAAAGAAGATAAGTTTCCCCTCTTGGAGTCTAAATGGAAGTTGGTGACGCTCAAGCGTTTCAATCAACGAAATCGCTGAAACATTTTGACGATATAAAATCGCGACCTCATTTAAATCATCGGTTGCTTTTAATTGTTCCATTAAATAGGTAAATTGTTCTTTTTCAGTTTGAAAATGATGAAGAACCGGCACAGAAGAAGGGGGGTTGGGGGTTTTAATTTCTTTTGGATAACGATCGTGATTGTGACTAATAAAAGTTGATGACATTGTTACAATGTCTTGGCTTGAACGAAAGTTTTCCGTTAAATATATAATTTGTGCGTCTTTGAAGGTTTGTTTAAAGTCAAGTAATTGCTTGGGATAAGCCCCGCGGAAGGCATAAATACTTTGATCATCATCACCGACTAAAAAGAGGTTGTTTCTAGGAGTCGCCACTAATTTAATGAGTTCGTATTGAATTTTAGATGTATCTTGTGCTTCATCAATTTGAATGTGGGTATAGCGTTGTTGATAAAAGGTACGAAGCTCATCCTGATGAATTAAAATTTGATAGGCGGTTGTTAATAAATCGTCATAATCAAGGAAAAAGTTAGCTTCTTTTTTTTGTTCATAAGCTTTATAAACTTGAATAAATAATTCCACTTCATTTTCGACGTACTTTTTAATCTCCTTTGTCTGATGGGGTTCAATCATTAAGTTTTTTAATAAACTAATTTGCCCTGTTATCATCTCATACTCGTCATCACTTAAATAGCGCTCGGATTTCTCAAGATAAATAGAAGCAAGCAGTTGTCGTTTACTATGTGTCATTTGATTAGGGGTATCAATAAATTCATATCGCGTCCCACTAATCTGTTCAAAATGTCGGATGATATGAAAAGCAAAACTATGAATGGTTGCGAATTTGACGTGATTTGCTAATGATGGAAATAGAGATTTCAATCGGTCATTCATGTCTTTCGCAGAGGCTTTTGAAAAGGTTAGAGCCAAAATTTGTTGAGGGGAAACGCCTCCTTTAACCATTAGATTTGCTAAGCGAATCACTGTAACAGTTGTTTTCCCGCTACCTGGACAACTAATCACACAGATTGGACCATGTAAAGCTTCCACGGCGTCTTTTTGAGAGGGGGTTAAGGTCATTTTAAAATGATCGTATAAATAAGATGTAAGTTCATCGGCCATAAGACGCGCCTCCTTTTAAAAGTGTTAAACTTCTTTCATTATACAAGAAGTTTCAAGATTTGACTAATCACGGCGTAAAGAAATTTAATCACTCAAAAAGAGGTCCCAGTGAATTGTTCTTATAATATGATAAAGTAGGAAAGAAGGTGAGGATATGGCTTTTTGGAATGATTTTCAGAAAACAGTTAGTAAAACAGCAGAAACAGGAATTAAGCATACAAATAAGTGGTTGGAAATTGGGAAGCTAACGATGTCGTTGAATGCGGCAAAGTTAGAGTTAAATGAGTTGTTTGAGCAACTTGGAGAGTATATATATGTAAATAAGGTGAGTGATATCACACATTCAGATACTGTTCAAGAACTCTTTCATCAAGTCTCTCTTCAAAAGTCAAAAATTAGAAAAATACAAATGCAAATCAATCAAGTCAAACAAATTCGAGCGTGTGAAAATTGTGGGGCGGAATTGGATGAAAATGCAAAATATTGCCCTCAGTGTCGTGCGCCTCAATCAGATCAAATTGATTGGCATTTATAAATAAAAGCCCTTCTAAAGAGAAATAAATCTTAAGAAGGGTTTTTTAGATGGATAGAGGTGGAACAATTTGTCGAAATCAAGTATAATGATGGGTGCTTATGGAGAAAAAATAATCAGAGGAGGAGATTAGATGGTGATTATTAGTATCACGTTGATTATATTAATCGTCGCAGGGTACTTCATTAAAAAGAATTTCGATATTAAATGGGTGATGTTTGGAAGCGGGATTGCCTTGATGGGAAGTGCTATTTTACTTAAAGTACCTCTTTTACCTGAGGAAAGTAGTAGTGGCATTGCTTTTTTTGATATCTTTAAAGTCATTGGGACATTATTTACGAAACAGTTAACAGGAGCCAGTTTTATTTTGATGCTTCTGTTTGGATATACAGCGTTTATGAAACAAATTGGAGCGAATCAAATGACGGTTCAGATGTTGAGTCGCCCCTTATTACATTTAAAATATAAGGCGTTATTATTACCGTTATTTTATCTGATCGGAAATGTACTCGGATTAATTATTCCAAGTGCCTCAAGTTTATCTGTTTTATTAATGGCCACGGCTTATCCAATTTTAGTCTCAGCTGGGATTTCGCCACTTGGGGTAGCAGCTGTGATTGCGATGTCAGCAACGATTGCTCCCACCCCATTAGGAGCCGATAATTTATTAGCCTCTCAGGCTTTAGACATGACAGTGACAGATTATGTTTTTAATTATCATGCGAAAGCCTCTATTCCAATTATTTTAGTTTTAGCGATTGTTCATTATGTCTGGCAACGTTATATGGATAAAAAAGAGATAGCGTTAGCAATTAATCAGGAGATGTTAGTGAATCAAGAGGAAAGAAGCACGTTCAATACTCCACGTCTATATTCAATCTTACCCATGTTACCTCTATTATTAATGGTTATTTTTAATGTCTTTTTAAAGAAAGATAATGTCGGGATGGTTGAAGTTACGCTCTGTTCGTTCCTCTTTAGTATCTTCTGTGAGATGGTTCGGTTGAAATCAGTGCAAAAAGGAGTTCAATCGATTCAAGTTTTCTTTGATGGAATGGGAGTAGGGTTAACGACAGTTGTGATTCAAGTCGTAGCAGCATTAACGTTTGTGGAAGGATTAAAAATTATTGGTGTTATTGATTTGTTAACTAATAGTATTAATCAGCTGAGTGGAGCAGGATTAATTTTAACGTTATTCTTCTGTGGATTGGCTCTTTGTGTCGGATTATTAAGCGGAAGTGGATTGGCCCTCTTTTATGCATGCGTAGAATTAATGCCGAGCTTTGCAGCGTCTGCTGGGATGAATGCGATGTTACTTGCTATTCCGATGCAGTTTGTCTCTCATTTAGTAAAAAGTATTTCACCTGTATCGCCAACTGTTATTATTATTTCATCCATGATGAATGTCTCGCCTGTTGGATTAATTAAACGTACTATTGTACCTGTACTTATTGGAATGCTATTATCAATTATCCTACCGTATCTCTTATTTTAGTACACCGTGAAATGCTTAGTAATTAAGGACAATCAGTTACATATTTCACCCGTTTTCATATAATGCAGTAAAGAAACGAATGAAGGCTGTACAAGATAGAGGGGGGAATCCGATGCTTAGAGTCAATCGAACCTTTTTATTTGTTTATAATTTATTAGTTGCTTTAGCGTTCTTATTGCGTTATGTGATGGTTGGGCCTATCCTATTTAATCAAGTTTGGTGTTATTGGATGGTTCTAGTTGCGATGGCGTTAGTATTATCGTTGCTAAATTATGTAACATTTTGTCATCCGACACCACTTGAGATTGTCGCTTATCATGTCAATCTTATTATGCGTCATCCTATTGATCAAGGTGAAGATGAGGAGTATGATGCGCGTAATAAGTTATATTTATCTGAACGTTTTATAGAAAGCTCTAATTATAAATTTTTCTATTATGAAGACTGTTGTGCTAAAACGAATCAATATCATCGTATGAAAATTAAATTAGCTATTGGTGAACAAACCTTTAATAAAGCATCCATTATTATTAAAACGATGGATCAACAATATATTCGTTTTAATATGATTAAAGAAACAGATTATTCGCTGTTGGCCTTTTTATATGAGTGGGAAATTGATGACATTGACTATAGTGATCAAACAACATTTGAACGAATGGTCAAAGGTCAATAACGTGAAAGAGTTAGTAGAAAAGTGGTTCTACTAACTCTTTTTTATTAAATAGACAAGTACTGTTAGATAAAAATGTTGTTTTTAGCCTTTATAATCTAATTCGGTTAGAAATAACTTTTGATATGAGGTTGTTTATTATCAATATGATTGTTTAATGCAATTAAAAAAAGTCATTTAAGAATAATTCCTTATTCCTAAATGACTTGAATGAACCTTAGAACGTTATCTTTTGCTTCCTCCATCCTTAATTGAAAGGTCAGGGAATATTGAGTGGAAAGGTAGAAGATTGGTGTTTAAAGTTCCTATCTCCAACCTCATCTATCGAGAAAACAATTAAAAATCCGATTCCTGTTTTAGAGTCAAAGGTTTCACTTTTAAAAGAATTACTTAAGCTTTATGAGATAAATTTAATGGTTGAAGGGTATTATGTTTATGATGAACAACAGCTTTGTTTACAACTAAGCTCCGTATCGCAAAAGTTAAATTTTATCAAACAACAAGAGCTTCAATGGTTTTTTAAACAACTCTCAACAAGAGAAACTTCAAAAACAACTTTGAACGATGATCAGCTTCAACGTATTTTTTCTTTTGTGATTTCAATGCGTTATGTTGAATATTTAAGAGGGTTTTACAATGAGCTGAGTTTAGTTGATAAGGTGCACTTATCGTCTACCTTAAGCCGATGTTCAAAGGAGTTACTTGCATTTTTTGTCAGTCCTAATCCTTTGACAATTCAAAAGATACAGCAGTTTAAACACAGATATTTAGAAGTTCCATCTCAACGAATACATCAACTGCAAACGAAATTATTTCATGAATTAGAAAGGTGGGCGCTAGCCCATCCTGATCTTGAATTTATGAGCTTCAATGAGAAAGTGCTAACTTTTTCTGAAGGATTTCAATTCTCGCACTTAGACCGCAAAGAACCCTTTGTCATTTTACATGACTCATAACTCTTCGCCATTGTAAGCTTTAAGAAATTATGGTTTAATTATCCATATTAATTAAATGAGGGAGAGGTAAATATGATAAGTATCCGCTCAATGGATGCAACTGATTATGAGAAGGTTGCCAACATCTATCAACAGGGAATTGATTCTAAACAATGTACATTTGAGACAGAAGTACCAACCTGGGAGAGTTTTGATCAAGGACATCTTCAGTATCCGCGATTAGTAGCAGTTGATGAACAAGGACAGGTCTGTGGATTTATCGTCTTGAGTTTAATGAGTTCAAGACGATGCTTTCGAGGAGTTGCCGAGATTAGTATTTATTTAGATCGAGCTTATACAGGACAAGGGATTGGAAGAACCTTAATGAATGAAATGATTACTCAATCAGAAGAAGCGGGGATTTGGAGTTTATTTTCTGGAATTTTTCCAGAAAATAAAGCAAGTATTGCACTTCATCAACGATGTGGTTTTCGAGAAATTGGTTATCGTGAGAAAATGGGAGAAAGCGAGGATGGTACTTTTCGAGATGTTATCTTTTTTGAGCGTCGAAGTCAGATCATTGGGTAGATGATAATTTTGTAATTTAATCTATCTTTGAGTTTCGCCTAACATTTAAACGCATATAGTAAAGTAGACAGTTAAAGTGAGGCGATACAATGGAATATGGTATTAGTGGTTATCAAACTGATTACCGATTTATGAAAAAAGAGGTGATTCAACTTGCTCATGAAACGGTTCCGTTAACGGGAACTGAACAAGTCGATCAAATTTATTTATTAGGAACTAAAGAGGATGATAATTTAATTTATAGCGATATTGCATTGGTTGTTGAAAATGGAGCAACTGGAGAAAAAAAGTTTTACCCAATTCCAACTTCAAAAGGAATGGGGGGCGGGATAGATCTTGTAGATTTTACGCATGATGGTTTGTTAGACGTGGGGGTCTATATTTTTAGTGGTGGAACCGGAAGTCAAGTCGATTATTATATTTTCTTTAATCAAGGTAAGGCAGTACAACTTGGATTTAGTAATAAATTATTAGAAGAAAAATTTAAATTTCAAGTCACCTACTTACCTAAGTATCAAGTCGAAATTAAAAATTTGAATACAAATGAGACAACTATTTTAGATTTATCAAGACGGAGTCCAGATTATTTAGAGGCGATTTACGATACGCAAGGGAATTTAAAAAATCCATTATTAGGGGTTGTCGCTCCTGTCAGTGATTCAAATCCAATCAATAGTAAACATTACTCTCAAGGTCATGATCTGATTTTAACCCAACGAATATTAGGCCGTTCACATAATGATACGTTAGGTTATGTTCAATCATACATAGGGTTTGATGAAGGAAAATATTATGTCTATCGTACGCTAATTTCACAATAATAGGCGATTTAACTAAAAATCATGATTAAAAGTTAAAAAAAATCAAATACTAAAGGTCAGAAACTGTATTTTATATGGGAGTGATATGGATGACAATTGAAGCCTTTGTATTTGGAGCTATTTTTGAAATGTGTATTACTTATTTAATTTTATGTGAATTATTTTTTTAGATATGAAACATTAAGTCATGAAAAAAACATCATCTTAACTAAGAATGATGTTTTTTTCATCATTAGTAGGTTGATAGGATAAGGAATCCGTTAGTAAAGCTAAAATTAGCATTCCAATGAATAATGGAAATAGATTTGATAAGTTAGCCAATTGGAAAAATTGAAGATTAGCATCAGGGGAGGATATTTTATTAATGACATAGAGGTAATGATTTAAGTTTGGGTTGATGGCTTTTTTACATTGAATTCGTTGGATTAAGTCTAACTAAAAGTCAGGTGATTGGTCATTCTAACCTAAGGTGAGATAAGTTTCATTTCTAATGGTTGCAGGAACAGCCCCATGTAATCACATTGTTTTCTTACTAAGAGATATGGGCTTACTTGAGGGGCTTCAATAGTTAAATAACTCACCATAAGGGCATGCTTCTCGAGCAAAAGTTTAAATTTGAATATGACGCTCACTAAACATTTCTTCGCTAAAAGTAGGTAAATGAGCCTTAAGTTTTACATTGGCTTGTGCTTGTGTTTCAAGTATTGGATGAAATCAACAAATGAAGCTAAGTAATAGTAATAGCCTGTATTTTTTAGATACATCATAGAAAGCCCTCCTACACCATACTGTGTTAATTGTAGCATGTAGATGTATTTATGCGAAATATTTCCATAAAAAAGAAGCTATCGATGAGATAGCTTCTTCTTAAGTGACAGTATGGTGGAGTAAATAGTGTGATGGTGTATGAGATGTTGGTAGTTTTATAAAGTGATAAAAGGATTATTTGTTAGTAAAAGGTAAAGAAATAAATAATGTATGAAGTATAATGGCTATAACAATGGATTAAAAGTGTTTAAAAGATAGAAGTTTAAATAAAAATTTAGTAAGGATATAGGAGAATGATAGGTAATGTATGAATGTTTATGTTTAGAAAAATTTAATCAATTGTTTGATTGTGTCTACTGTCCTTAATCGACTGAGGATACCGGAAGTGATTAAGTAAATAGATTTTGTTAAAGTGTTGTAGGAAAGTTGGATATTAGACTGAATTAGGAATGTTTTTAGGATGTATGAGTGATTTGGTATCCTCAATATACCATATGAAAATAAAGAAGAGTTGTCTGTGTTTATGTCATCAAAAATAAAAAAAAACACCTTAATCGGTGTTTTTTGTTCGGTTTGGTACCAATGGCCGGACTCGAACCGGCATGAAGTAAGCTTCGGTGGATTTTGAGTCCACTGCGTCTACCAATTCCGCCACACTGGCATTTACAAATTTATTATATCATATCTTATAGCAGTTGCAAGTGTTTTTTTCAAAAAAATTCCAATTGTGAACGGTAGTATATCATTGTGAATGAATTCCTAATGTAAATTTTAATTAGAAAAAAATAGAAAAAATACAAAAAAATCAACAAATAATACTCATTTTTTTAAAAAAGATGCGTATATTATAAATATAAAACGCTTTCTTTTTTTGGGGGGTAATCTCATTAACAACAGATAATAAAAAAATCAGTGTGGTGATCCGATGAATGAGTGAGATTAGCAGAAAAGAAAAGGCGTCTAATGAAACCATTTGGAGGGATCAATTATGAACGTATATTGGAAACCTACAGTGAATCAAATGATGAGTGAAGATGTTTTTAATCAATCACTACAAGAGGTTGAATGTAAGATTTCAGCTTGGGGTCAACGTGAGTTAGCATTAAGTGGTTTCTTATTAGCTTCATTTGTTGAACAAAAAGTAGAGGAATATAAACGTTCGTTTATTCAAATTGAAATGCCGTTTCATACAGAAGTAGAGTGTCAAGCTTATTTAGATGATTTTTATCATGAATATGCTGAAGTTATTAAATTATTTCCTTATGACCGTTGGGTATGGGTTAAAAAACTAGAAGTGATACAATATGGGCCTTATGATATTCAGTGTGTTCATGTTCCTAGCCAAGTGCTAGATCATAAAGAATTCCCATTAGGTTAAGTTAGTATAGATGAGTTTGTCAATATCAAAGGAAAATAAATATAAGTCAGATAAGTTTTTTATATTGGAAAACTTTTAGTTGGACTATCGTCAGTTTTAGTATTAAAACAATTGAGCAACTAAGACTGATATCCAGGGATGAAATACACTTCTGTTTTCATAATTATATAGTTCTCTAATATATCTAAAATAAAAAGAGGGGGGGATTTCTAAAATTCCCCTCTTTTTCAAACTAGTTAAAGTCATTATCAGAATTAGACTTTATTTTAATTCATCGATAACCAGCTATTGAGGCAGAGTTGACTAATAAAAAAATATTTTCATTTAATAAGGGATAGGGTTAGATAAACCTTTTGATCATTTATCTAACTCTTTTAATTGGAAAAAAATTCATGAATAAATAAGTGAAAAAATTGTTTACAAACGTCAGTAAATGGTTTAAAATAATCAATGTGGAAAACAAAACAAAAAATGTCTCGGTAGCTCAGCTGGATAGAGCAACGGCCTTCTAAGCCGTCGGTCGGGGGTTCGAATCCCTCCCGGGATGCCACTTAATTGAACTAAATGACTACAACGGTGTAGTTTTTTTAATGTCTAAGCGTTAGGTGTATATTAACGTCCGATGTTGGTCGTTTGTTTAATGTTTTTGAATAAAAAATGTCTCGGTAGCTCAGCTGGATAGAGCAACGGCCTTCTAAGCCGTCGGTCGGGGGTTCGAATCCCTCCCGGGATGCCATTTGATAGAAGATAATGAACTACATAATTGTAGTTCTTTTTTTGTTGTTTAAAAAGGAAGATGAAACGGAAAAAAACTAAACTCAAGTGAATATTAAACAAGGGTTGTTTACAAGATAAACGCATGAGGTGAAAAGATGGCAATGATTTATGACTTCCCGACAAATTATGAAGAAAAGATCGATCAAGCAACTAAATTAATGGAAAAGGGTTATATTGACCAAGCAATTTGTTTATTAGAAGATTTTTTAGAAGTTGTTAAAGATCAAAAGATTGAGTTCGAAGTGAAAAAGCAATTGATTACGGCCTATATGTTAAAAGGCGAATTTGAAATGTGTGAGGCACTTATTTTAGAAATAAAAGCGGCAAATTGTTTAGACTTAATTGTAGCGGCCCATGATATATTAGTCACGATGTTTCAACTTCCAGGTGATGTAGTAGAGACCAAGCAGTTAGAATATGGTCGAGAGTTAGGGTTAAACGTTTTAACGAATAAGAACCTCATTGAATTGGTCTATCAATTAAAAACATACTATGAAAGTTATTGGTATGAAACGATTGATAAAAAAATTCAAGTGTTAAAAAATGAATCTAGCTTTGAGACCCGATTGATGGTGTTATCTGATTTGCAGGCAATTGACCCGATTCAATTAACGTTATTTCAAGAGGAATTTGAGTCTATTTTAAATAATTGTTCTCAGCCTATTATCAAAACCATGTTATTTGAATTATTAGTACAAAAGGGAATTGAATGTGAAGTGAATTTTGATAGTGAAATGATGAGTAGACAACTTAAAACAACTGCAGATAGTTTAGATGAATTTTATGAGCAACTCAATCAGGCCATTCACCTTCTCTTTGAAATTGAGGTGGATGAGGACACAAGGCAATTACTCAAACAACATCTAATCTTCTTTTACCAGTGTCTCTTTCCGTTTGTAGATGAAGTTAATCCAGGGGAAGTCGTCCAAGAATTAGCTCGTATGCTCTTAGGGATTGAACTGGAGTTAGTTAGGCAGCAAAAGGGGCTTGATGATAAATTAAATACAATGACTGACATCACATACAAAATGAGTCAGTATATCCTAAGTTTATCATCATTAATGTAGAAATTAGGAAAAGCCTATGTTATAATTTAAAAGTTGTTACAAAGATGTAAACGCAACGTTAATAGATGGAGGTTATTAGACATGTCAGTTAAAGTTGAAACAGTAGAAACTAATAAAGTAAAATTAACAATCACTCTTTCAGCAGAATCATTCGATAAAGCATTAGATGCTGCATTTAAAAAAGTATCAAAAAATTTACAAGCACCAGGATTCCGTAAAGGAAAAATGCCTCGTCCAATGTTTGAACAAAAATTTGGTGTTGAAGCATTATACGAAGATGCATTAGATGCATTATTACCAAAAGCATACATGGATGCAGTTGCTGAAACAAACATTGCTCCAGTTGCAGCACCATCTTGGGATATCAAACAAATTGGAAAAGGACAAGAATTAGTTGCTGAAGCAACAGTTGTTGTTAAACCAGAGGTAGAATTAGGACAATATACTGGAATCGAAGTTGAAGAATTATCAACTGAAGTAACAGAAGCAGATGTAGAAGCTGAATTAGAAAAATTATTACAAAACCATGCTGAAATCGTAGTAAAAGAAGGTGCAGTTGAAAATGGTGATACTGCAGTTATCGATTACGAAGGATTTAAAGATGGTGTAGCATTCGAAGGTGGAAAAGGTGAAAACCATCCATTAGTAATCGGATCTAACTCATTCATTCCAGGATTCGAAGAGCAATTAGTAGGAATGAATGCTGGAGAAACTAAAGAAATCACAGTAACTTTCCCAGAACAATATCATTCAGCTGATTTAGCAGGAGCTGAAGCAGTATTCAAAGTAACATTACACGAAGTAAAAACTCGCGAATTACCACAATTAGACGATGAATTTGTTAAAGATTTAGATCGTGAAGGAATCGAAACAGTTGCTGACTTAAAAGCAGATTTAGAAAAATCAATCAAAGCTCAAAAAGAAACTGCTGCTCGTAACCATGTCATCGATACAGTAGTTGAAAAAGCAACTGAAAATGCTAAATTCGAAATCCCAGCTGAAATGATCGAGGGAGAAGTTGCTCAAATGGTTCGTGAAGCTGACCAACGTTTCCAAATGCAAGGATTTAACTTAGATTTATACTTCCAATTCACAGGAATGGATATGGATAAATTCAAAGCTCAATTACGCCCTGAAGCAGAAAAACGTTTAAGCTACAACTTAACATTAGAAGCAATCGTTAAAGCTGAAAACATCGACGTAACTGAAGAAGAAGTGAACGCAAAATTATCTGAAATTGCTCAAGCATACGGACGTGAATTAGAAGAGTTAAAAGCTCAATTACCAAGCTTAGCAATGTTAAAAGAAGACTTAAAAGTTCAAAAAGCTGTTGACTTCATCGTTGAAAAAGCAGTTCGTAAATAATTAATTGATTTATTTGATCATTATTTTTAATGAGGCGCGTAGCATTCGTGCCTCATTTTGTGCAATATAAGAGGTTGCAAAAAATGTCTAAAATGGACATTAATAATTTGGAGGGTAGCTGAATATATTGATAGTAGTTACTCAATAATGAGATTTGTCACTGTATGGAGGTGTAAAGGATGAATAATATTGATATTACCTGCTCATTTTGTGGGAAAAGTCATGATGAAGTCAATAAAATAATTGCTGGACCTGGGGTGTATATTTGTGATGAATGTATCCAAATGTGTTCGGAAATTATTGAAAATGAACAGTCTGATGAGTTAAGTGAAGAATTTAAAACTTTACCAAAACCAAAAGAAATTTATGAACTATTAAATGAGTATGTCATTGGTCAAGAGGATGTTAAAAAAGTATTAGCTGTAGCGGTATATAATCACTATAAGCGCCTAACTTCAAATAGTGAAGCTAACGACGATGTTGAAATTTCAAAAAGTAATATCTTATTACTAGGATCAACAGGTAGTGGAAAAACGTTATTAGCACAAACTTTAGCCAAAGTGTTAGATGTCCCATTTGCGATTGCCGATGCAACATCATTAACAGAAGCGGGATATGTTGGAGAAGATGTTGAAAACATTTTACTTCGCTTGTTACAAGCTGCTGATTTTAATGTTGAAAAAGCTCAACGTGGAATTATCTACATTGATGAAATTGATAAGATTGCTCGTCGCTCAGATAATCCGTCAATTACTCGTGATGTTTCGGGTGAAGGGGTTCAACAAGCCTTATTAAAAATTTTAGAGGGTGTTGTTGCCAATGTTCCACCACAAGGTGGACGTAAGCATCCAAATCAAGAGTTCATTCAAATTGATACAACAAACATCTTATTCATGGCTGGTGGAGCTTTTGCTGGAATTGAAGAAGTGGTTAAACGTCGTATCGGTAAGAAAGTCATTGGATTTGGAGCGGATTCAAAAGCTAATAACATGAGTAAAAAAGAAATCTACAGTCATATCCAACCGGATGATCTTTTAAAGTTTGGATTAATTCCAGAGTTTATTGGACGTTTCCCGATTATTGGAGCATTAAACCCATTAGAGGTAGAGGATTTAGTACGTATTTTAACAGAACCAAAAAATGCATTGACGAAACAATATAAAAAAATCTTCCAAATGGATAATGTTGTATTAGAGTTTGATGAAGGAGCGATTTCAGCTATTGCTGAAAAAGCAGTTGAACGTAAAACCGGAGCTCGTGGATTACGTTCTATCATTGAGTCAATCATGACAGATGTTATGTTTGAAATCCCATCAACAGATAATATTGAAAAATGTATTATCACACGTGATGTGATTGTGCATAATGAAAAACCAACATTAGTTTTTAAAAATGATGTAGCATAATTAGTATTTACTAATATTTTTAAAGTTTTTTGTGCTATAATAGAAGATAGAGTAAGGAAGCGAATAGCTTCCTTTTCTATATCATCTGAAGTGTCCGCTTATGATATAACTTGAAGTTGTTGATCGAAAATTAACCGTACAACAGTGAATGTCAACATGAAATTCCTGTTATCGACCAAAATATGTGGTGTTAAAAGTACTAGTGAGGTGAGTGGAAATGAGAATAGATGTAAACAGTGTCGAGATGCATACGTTGCCTGTTTTACCAGTTCGCGGCGTCATCTCATTACCAAATACAGAAGTTCGCTTAGAAATCGGTCGTCCACAATCGATTGAGGCATTAGAAGCATGTGAAGCTAATGGAAATTATGTGGTATTAGTTTCTCAAGTGGATCCAAATGTAGAAACGCCTCAAAGTGATGATTTATTCCAATACGGGACGATTGCTAAAATTACAATGAAAATTAAACTTCCAAATGGGCATTATAAAGTTAAGTTTAATTCGATTGCTCGTATTGAAGTTGAAGAGTATACGCAGCTTGAACCGTACTTTGAAGCAGTGGTTAAAACCATGCCATCCGTTTTAATGGATTCTGATCAAGAAGAGGCGATGCTTCGTTTATTAATGGAGGAAGTATCTGAACATGGAAGTTTATTATTTGCACATCCAGCTGATGTCACAGCGTTAATTGATGGGGCAGAAACAGCAGAAAAGATTTCAGATATTATCGCTTTTTATTTAAGAATTTCTGAAGAAGATAAAATGAAGTATTTACAAATGACTTCAGTTGAGGAACGTTTAACGGCTCTTTTAAAAGAAATTGAAAAAGAAAAGCATATTGCACAATTAGAAATGAAGATTAATCAAGAGGTTAAGCGTTCGCTTGATGAACATCAAAAAGAGTTTTATTTACGTGAAAAAATGAAAGCTATTCAAAAGGAACTAGGTGATGACTATTCGAAAGAATCGGTGAGCCAAGAGTTCCGAGAGAAAGTGCAGTCGTTACAAATGCCGGAAGCAGTGAAACAGAAGGCACTCGAAGAAATTAAGCGTTTTGAGATGTTACCGGCTAATTCAAGTGAGGCAGGGGTTGTACGTACTTATTTAGAATGGTTAGTAGCAATACCATGGAACGTACAAACAGAAGATAATAAAGATATTTTATTTGCTGAACAAACATTAAATGATCAACATTTCGGTTTAGAAAAAGTAAAAGAACGTATTTTAGAGTATTTAGCGGTTAAAACAATGACAGGGAAAAATCCATCAACAATTTTATGTTTAGTTGGTCCTCCAGGTGTAGGAAAGACATCATTAGCGCGTTCAATTGCTGATGCTTTAGGACGTAAGTTTGTGAAAGTTTCCCTAGGTGGTGTCAAAGATGAATCTGAGATTCGAGGCCATCGTCGTACTTATCTAGGCGCATTACCAGGGCGTATGATTCAAGCGATGAAAAAAGCTGGAACAACAAATCCGGTTTTCTTATTAGATGAAATCGATAAAATGGCAAGTGATCATAAAGGCGATCCAGCTTCTGCGATGTTAGAAGTTTTAGACCCTGAACAAAACAGTCATTTCAGTGATCATTACTTAGAAGAAGAGTATGATTTATCACAAGTTTTATTTGTTGCAACAGCTAACTATTTAGAAAATATTCCAGCACCACTTCGCGATCGTATGGATATCATTCATGTAGATAGTTATACAGAGCAAGAGAAAGCTGAAATTGCAACGCGTTATTTAATTCCACGTCAATTAGAGGCACATGGATTAACAACTGAGCAATTAACAGTAGCTGATGGTGTTGTTATGGAAATGATTCAATATTACACACGTGAAGCGGGAGTTCGACAGCTTGAACGATTAGTTGGATCAATTTGTCGTAAAGTAGCTAGAAAATTATTGACTGAAAAGTTAGAAACTGTTCATGTCAACTCAGAAGTGCTTGTTTCATTACTTGGTAAACATAAGTTTACTCATGGATTAGTGGAACAAGAAGACCAAATTGGAGTGGTAACTGGATTAGCTTATACACAATTTGGTGGTGATATTTTACCAGTCGAAGTGACGTATTATAAAGGAACTGGGAAAATGGTTTTAACAGGTAAATTGGGAGATGTGATGAAAGAATCTGCACAAACAGCGATTAGTTATGTTCGTGCGAATGCAGAACGTTTCGGAATTGATCCATTAATGTTTAAAGATCATGATATTCATATCCATGTTCCAGAAGGAGCAACTCCAAAAGATGGCCCATCTGCTGGGGTAACGATGACAACAGCTCTTGTCTCAGCATTAGCGAAAAAATCTGTTAAGCGTGAAGTTGGGATGACAGGTGAAGTAACATTACGTGGCCGCGTGTTACCAATTGGTGGATTAAAAGAAAAATCAATTTCGGCTCATCGTGCGGGATTAAAAGTTGTTATTATGCCAAAAGATAACGAAAAAGATCTAGATGATATCCCACAAAGTGTGAAAGAAGATATCACATTTATCCCAGTTTCAACAATTGATGAAGTATTACAGCAGGCATTACGATAAGGTGTTGATTATATGCAAATTAATAAAGCAGAATATGTAAAAAGTTGTGTTCGTGCGGAACACTATCCAACGGACGGATTACCAGAGATGATTTTCGCAGGGCGTTCGAATGTAGGAAAGTCCTCTTTCATTAACTCATTAACAAATCGCAAACAATTAGCGCGTGTATCAAGTCGTCCAGGGAAAACTCAGACATTAAATTTCTATAACATTAATGATATGATGTATTTAGTTGATGTTCCTGGTTATGGATATGCAAAAGTTAATCGTTCATTAAAAGAGTCATTTGGACGTATGATTGAAGAGTATCTAGTCGAACGTGATGAGCTAATCTTAGGTGTTTTGCTAGTAGATTACCGTCATAAACCGACTCAAGAAGATATTGCGATGTATAGTTTATATAAATACTATGAGATTCCAACTTTAGTGATTGGAACAAAAAAAGATAAAGTTAATCGCAGCCAACATAAAAAACAAGAAAAATTAATTAAGGAAACCCTTGATTTTGATGAAAATGATGTGTTTGTTGCTTATTCTTCTGAAACACATGAAGGACGTGAAGAAGTATTAGAGATTTTTGAAGATTTAATCAAACAATATCATGAAGTACTAGCTGAAATGGCGCTTGAAGAGGAATAGAAAAAAGCTTCCCAATTTTTGGGGAGCTTTTTTTAAAGTTAAATGATCATTATATGAAAGAAGATGGAACATTAGAATTTTTTTGTATAAATCATTTCAAATTTATTTCAAATGCAATGGAGATAATGTATAATTAGTGGTGAAAAGTGGATATATAAGCCATCATTTATAGTTTTATTATTAGATTAATAGATATTTGTTGAGGATGCATGATAAACACACTTTTTGCTGATGATACGAAAGAATGTTACCTATTCATCGTAGATAGGTCATTTAGTTATAATCGATAAATTAAAGAAACAGAACTTGATATATCACTGATATAAGAGTTGATTTATAGGAGGTTTCAACCATGTTTAATCACTACTCAGTATTACTTCATGAATCAATTGAAAATTTAGACATCAAAGAAGATGGAATTTACGTTGATTGCACATTAGGTGGAGGAGGCCACAGTAGCGAGATTTTAAAACGACTAACGACTGGGCATTTGTATTCATTTGATCAAGATACATTTGCTATTGAAAATGCAACGAAACGTCTACAAGCGATTGGAAATAATTTCACGATTATTAAAAGTAATTTTGTTCATTTGAAGGACGAGTTAAATGCACGAGGAGTAGAAAAAATTGATGGAATTATTTTTGATTTAGGTGTTTCATCTCCACAATTTGATACACCAGAGCGTGGATTTAGTTATAACCATGATGCAAAATTAGATATGCGTATGGATCAAGAAGCCGAATTATCAGCTTATGAAATTGTTAATGAGTGGGAATATAAAGATTTAGAATTTATTTTCCGTGTTTATAGTGATGAGAAGTTTTCAAAACAGATTGCACGTGCTATTGAGCGCTATCGTGAAAAGCAGCCAATTGAAACGACATTTGAATTGGTTGAAATCATTAAATCTGCGATTCCTGCACCTGCGCGTCGAAAAGGTGGACATCCTGCTAAACGTACCTTCCAAGCATTACGTATTGCAGTCAATGATGAACTAAAAGTATTCGAATATGCTCTAAAGGATGCCATGGATATGCTTGCGATTAATGGGCGTGTTGCGGTTATCACTTTCCATTCATTAGAAGATCGAATTTGTAAACATATGTTCAAAAAGAGAAGTGAAGCGAAAGATATTCCACGTGGATTACCAATTATTCCTGAGGAATTCCAGCCAGAATTTAAGGTCATTACACGTAAGCCGATCGTTGCTGACGAAGGGGAATTAGCAGAGAATAATCGCTCGCATTCTGCTAAATTAAGGGTAGCAATGAAGTTAAAATAGGATAAGGGGGAAAATAGATGAGTCCATTAAAAAGACAGGTTGAACAGCAACAGCCGCTTCAAAGAAGAACGGTTAAACCAACTCAAAAACGAAAAGCGAAGAAAAAAGGATTATACTCACTACAAGGATTAGTAGGGATGACAGTCGTAGGAGTATTTCTTCTTTTAATTGGACAACTGTATTTAGATGCTCAAATTAATGAGCTTCATTATCAGGTAGAGAGAAAGAAACTTGAAATTGACCAACAAGTGGTCGTAAATGAAGAGTTATATTCAAAAATTTCAGAATTATCGACCTATTCACGTGCGATGGAAATTGCGAAAGAAAATGGTCTTTCAACTTATGAGAATACGATTACGATTGGAGAGTAACTTCGGTTACTCTCCGTATTTTTAACATCAAGAAAGAGAATGAGTTGTGAGGTTGATGTAGGTGAAACGAAAGAAACAACAATTAAATAACTTGGGGAGATGGACACTGTTCATAACGACAGCTTTTTTTGGAGTGCTATTTTTATATGTAGCTGGTTGTTTTGTTAAAATTGCGGTAACGGGACAAACAAGAGGGACGGATTTATATGAATTTGCTCTTGAAAAATATTTAGTCGAGGAAGTTGTAACAGGAAGACGTGGCACTTTATATGATCGTGATGGAAATGCTTTAGCAGAACAATTAACTTCATATACCTTATACGCCAATTTATACGAAGAGTATGGTGACGTGGTTGAGGATATTGATGAGACAGCAGAGAAATTAAGTACAGTTATTGATTTGTCAAAAGAAGAAATTGTTGAAATTTTATCGAAAGATGCTTATCAAGTAGAGTTTGGGACAGCAGGGCGACAGTTAACCTATTTAGAAAAAGAAAAAATTGATCAATTAGGATTAAGTGGAATTGGATTCCGACAAAATACTAAGCGATTTTATCCAAATGGTATTTTCGCTTCGCATACGCTAGGTTATACGAAGCTAAATGAAGAAACAAATGTCTTAAAGGGTGAAATGGGATTAGAACTTTATTTAGATGAATATTTAGCTGGAAAAGATGGAGTTATCCAATATATTAAAGATAAAAAAGGTTATTTACAGCCCAATAAAAAAGAATATGTGATTCAACCAGTAAAACATGGTTATGATTTTTATTTGACACTTGATTCAACGATTCAGACTTTTTTAGAGGAAGCGATGAATAAAGTTTGGGAACAAGCTAATCCTGAAAGTTTAGTAGCTGTTGTGGCTAATCCAAAAACGGGTGAAATTTTGGCGATGGGAAGTCGTTCGAGTTTTGATCCTAACATTAGAGATATTGAGAATTATAATAATCCAGTTGTCTCTGAACCATTTGAACCGGGATCGACGATGAAAATTTATACTTATGCAGCAGCGATTAATGAAGGAAAGTATTCAGGGAGTCAGTTTTATGAGTCAGGATCTCGCTTAGTTAATGGATCAACGATTCGAGACTATAATACAACTTGGGGAACAATCACGTATGATGAAGGATTTTATCGTTCCTCAAATACTGCGATTATTGATATGTTAACGAATTGGATTAGTCCGGATAAATATATTGAATATTTAGAAGCGTTTGGATTTGGAAGTCAGGTAGGATTACCACTTCCATCAGAAAGTGCTGGAACATTGCCAACAGATTGGGATTTAACACAAAAAATGACGGCTGGATTTGGACAAGGGATTTTAACGACTCCCATTCAGCATATTCAAGCTATTTCAGCTATTTTAAATGGTGGGCAAATTATTAAACCTCAATTGATTTCACAAGTCTATGATTCAAATACTGAGGAAATAATTTATGAATTTAAAGCAGAACTGGGAGAAACACCAATTACCGCTCAAACGGCTGAACAGGTAAAGCAGTTAATGGTTGGTGTTACTTCAAATGAAACCGGTTCTGGGCGACTTGCGTATAGTTTAAATGGTTTTACAAGTGGTGGGAAGACTGGAACAGCCCAGATTGCAGATGGAGCCAATGGTTACCTAGCCAATGAGTATCTGTATAGTTATATCGGATTTGCTCCGGCTGAAGATCCGGAATTAGTGATGTATGTTGCAATGAAACGACCTGAAACAGGTGGACATGATCAATTAGGACAAATTTATCGCTTTGTTATGCAAAATTCGTTAGTCTATTTAGGAGCTGAAAAAACACCAGTCGTGGATATTGCTGATGTTTATCAAAATACAGAAGTTCCACAGATTATTAATGAATCAATCGAGGAAGCCGTTCTAAAAATTGAAGAGGCAGGATTAACACCAATTATTATTGGGGATGGAACGCAAATATTTGCTCAATCTCCAAAAGCAATGTCTTCTGTTAGTGTTGGAAGCAAGGTGTTTATTCAAACCTCAAAAACATATGCCTTACCTAATTTTACTGGGTGGACGAAAGATGAAGTGGTTCAGTTTGCGATGTTAACAGGATTACAGGTCGAGTACATGGGAGAAGGATATGTGTTGGAACAATCTATTCAACAAGGACAGTTGTTGACAAATCCAATTGGAATAACGCTGACGTTAACGAAAGATTTAACTCAAATTAATGAAAAACTTAACTTGCAAGAAGTTCAGATACAACCTGAAGATTTAATAACTGAATCCAAAGATGAAGATTCTCAATAAACAAAAAAAGACCTAATTGCTATATCGGAGCAATTAGGTCTTTTTTGTTTACATAGAGAGGAGTAGATGAGTCTAGATTCATCACATGAAGTAAAAATAGTTTTCATAAAGAGTAAATAAGTGTAATAAATTTGAATAAAAGGGATTTGAAGTGAAGGATTATGTATTTACTCAAGCGTGCACTCATATATTTACTATGGATGTAGAAGAGGTAATAAACGAATCTTAATTCAATTCAATAAGGGGGATAAGAGATGAAACAGTCAGGAGTTATACAACGACGATTAGTCGTATTGCTCTCAATCATTTTAATTTATTTTATAGCACTTTTTATTCGACTTGCGTATTTGCAAATTTTTAATTCAAGGACATTGGTTGACCGAGCCGAATCGCTATGGTCACGAAATTTACCGATTGAAGGGCAACGTGGTATTATTTATGATCGAAATCACGACGCAATCGTTGAGAATGAGGTGGCACCATCTGTGATTGTCATCCCAAAGCAAGTCACAGATGTTGATAGAACGTCTGAAGTCTTAGCTGAAGTGTTAGAAGTAAGCGTAGAAGAAGCGAAAAGGCATGTCACACATGGTGTTTCCATTGAAAGAATACAGCCTGAAGGACGTAAACTTTCACTTGAGCAAGTTCAAGCTATTCAAGAGGCTAATTTGGATGGGGTATATCTGGTGAATGATGTGAAACGAAGCTATCCATATGGAAATTTATTAGCTCAAACAATTGGATTTACAGGAATCGATAACCAAGGAATTACTGGTCTTGAGTATGTGTATAATGATTACTTAATGGGAGAAAACGGGGTATGGAAATATTTTTCTGATGCCAAGGGGAACTCTTTACCACAATTTTCAGATGATTATGCTCCCGCTTCGCGAGGATTGGATATTGAGCTGACGATTGACTTACATTTACAAGAAATCTTGGAGCGAGAGTTTGATAATGCAGTTGCTAAATATGATCCTGATCAAATGATAGGTATAATTATGGACCCAAATACAGGTGAAATTTTAGCAATGGCCTCGCGGCCAACCTATGACCCTGAAAACTATCAAGATTATGATCAAGAAATTTTTAACCGAAATTTACCAATTTGGTCAACGTATGAGCCAGGTTCAACCTTCAAAATTGTAACATTTTCTGCTGCGTTAGAAGAAGGAGTCATGAAGCTTGAAGATCGCTTTTTCGATCCTGGTTATGCCATTGTTGATGGAGTACGTATTCGTGACTGGAAAGCTGGTGGACACGGTGATCAATCGATGTTAGAAGTCATTATGAACTCATGTAACCCGGGATTTATTGAACTTGGGCAACGTTTAGGGAAAGAGAAATTATTTGAGTACATTCGAGCTTATGGATTTAATGAAAAAACGGGTGTCGATATGTTAGGAGAATCTCAAGGAATTATCTTTAATCCAGACAACATTGGAAATGTTGAGCTAGCGACTTCATCATTCGGACAAGGAAACTCAGTTACACCGATTCAATTAGTAACAGCAGTGAGTGCCGCTGTAAATGGTGGAAATTTAATGCAACCTTATATTGTGAAGCGAATGTTGCATCCCTATACGAATGAAGTATTATACGAACGCGAGCCAAGCATCAAACGTCGTGTCATCTCTGAGGAAACATCGGAAACGATGCGTTATGCCTTAGAAATGGTTGGTGCACAAGGAAGTGGGAAGGGTGCGTATATTGATGGGTACCGTGTAGGAGGTAAAACAGGGACAGCCCAAAAAGCAAAAGATGGAGCATATATTAGCGGAGAGTATATTCTTTCGTTCGTTGGAATTGCACCCATGGATGATCCTCAGTTAGTTGTTTATGTAGCAATTGATAACCCGAAAAACACGGTTCAGTATGGTGGAGTTGTTGCCGCCCCAATTGCCCGTTCAATCTTAGCAGAGGCACTACCGTATATCGGAGTTGAACCTCGTGAAGAACAAATTGAGAAAAAATATCTATGGACAGATACAAAATATGTAACGGTTCCAGATTTTGTTGGGAAGGAGCCGAAAGAGATTGAATCTTCTTATCTGTATAATATTGAATATCACGGTGAAGGGACAAAAGTTATTTCTCAACAGCCAGCAGCCTTTTCACGTACCATTGAAGGTGGAACAGTTAGATTATATTTAGGCAATTAATATAAAGATTGGAGAGATAGTATGAATTTAGTAGAAATGAGTGATTTGTTAGGAATTAGATTTATAGGGGAAAACCAAGTTATTTCTAACTTAGCTTACGATTCTCGTGAAATCGAACCTGGGGGCGTCTTTTTTGCGATTAAAGGTCAGGATCAAGATGGACATGAATATATTGAAAAAGCTATTCAAAACGGCGCAATTGCCATTGTTGGAGAAGAAGATTTAACATTTGATATTCCCTACTTTCAAGTGTTCAATACTAAAAAAGCTTTGGCTGTCGTATCAAATGAGTATTATCAAACCCCATCAAAAGATATTAATTTAGTTGGTGTGATTGGAACGAACGGAAAGACGACAATTACCTACCTGATTCAACATGTGTTTGAATGTTTAGGGGTGGATAGTGGTTTAATTGGAACGAATGGTTCTTGGGTTGGACAAAAGAAAAAAGCGACACATACGACACCGATGAGTTTAGATTTGAATGATTTATTAAAAGAAGGGGTGAAACATAATTTACCCTATCTTGTTATGGAAGTTTCATCCCATGGGATTAAAGAAAATAGAGTGGATCAAATTCAATTCGATCGTTTAATTTTCACTAATATCACCCCAGAGCATTTAGATTATCATAAGACATTTGAAGATTATCTTTTTACCAAAATGAGACCATTTATTCAATTGAGTGATTATCAAGAAGATAAAGTAGCCATTATAAACTGTGATGATGAACATGCCGATTATTTTATTGGGGCAACAAATGGACGTATTCTAACCTATGGCTGCAAGCCTCACGCAGATTTGTTTGCCAAAGATATTGTTTATACGTTAGAGCGTACCGAGTTTTCGCTTTATGTGAAAGGGGAATTTGTGAAGCGAATGTCTATTCCTTTATTCGGTAAATATAATGTTTACAATGCTTTATCCGTGCTTGCCTATTTTTATTCTTTAGGATATGATCCATTAAAAATCGTTTCATTTATTGAAAATGTCTCTTCAATAGAAGGACGATTTGAATATTTAAAAACCCAAGATGGCGTGACAGTCGTAATTGATTATGCACATAATCCGGATGCTATTTTCCAAGTTTTGACCTGCTTAAATGTTATTGCGACAGGACAGATTATTACGGTTTTAGGGGCAGGTGGGAATCGTGATAAAGCGAAACGAAAGATTATGGGAAAACATGCAACACGTTTATCTGATCATGTGTTCTTTACGAGTGATAATCCACGAAATGAAGATCCACTGAGTATTATTTATGACTTATTATCTGGAACAAGTAGTGTCAATTATACAGTGATTGTGGATCGAGCAAAGGCTATTGAAGCTGCGATAAAAAAAGCAAAGCCGAATGATTTAGTTGTTGTTTTAGGGAAGGGACATGAAAAAACCCAAAATATTAATGGTAAAATTGTTCCTTTTAATGATAAAATAGTCGTTGAAGAAGTGATTAGAAAAAGGGGTATATAAAAATGTTAAAATCAACTTTATTTGTATTAATTTTCTCATTTTTTATCGCAACGATTATCGGACCATTCTTCATACCTTTTTTACATCGTTTAAAATTTGGTCAAGCGATTCGTGAAGAAGGTCCGCAATCTCATCGAAAAAAATCGGGAACACCAACTATGGGAGGTATTATTTTCATCACCTCGATTGTTGTTATTTTATTAGTAACAGTTTTCTTTACGAAGTATGCGACAATGAGTAATGAGTTAATGATGCTACTTTTAACTCTTGTCGGATTTGGTGCGATTGGTTTTGTTGATGATTTTATTATCGTTGTTCGAAAAAATAACGAAGGACTTAAACCAAAGCAAAAATTATTAGCTCAACTTGTATTAGCAGCAGTCTTTTTCTATCTATTTTTAAAGAGCGGTTATTCAACAGAGTTATCTTTCTTTAATTTATTTAATATTAATTTATATTGGGTTTATGGATTATTCATTTTATTTTGGATGGTTGGATTCTCAAATGCAGTTAATTTAACAGATGGATTAGATGGATTATGTGGTGGAGTGAGTGTCATTACTTTTGGTACATTTGGAATGATTGCCATCGCTCAACAACAAGTTGGAATTGCTCTATTCTGTTTTGCAGTTGTAGGCGCATTATTTGGATTCTTAGTTTTCAACTTAAATCCTGCTAAGGTATTTATGGGTGATACGGGATCACTTGCGTTAGGGGCAGCCATTGCAGCTGTTTCAATTCTCTTAAAACAAGAGTTACTATTAGTCATCGTTGGATTAGTTTACGTGATTGAAACTTTATCTGTCATCATCCAAGTTGCTTATTATAAACGTACACAAAAACGTATTTTTAAAATGGCCCCAATCCATCACCACTTTGAATTATGTGGATGGAGTGAGTGGAAAGTCGTGACCTTCTTATGGGCTATCGCATTAATTTGTGGAGTAATTGGCTTACTCATTGCCATTTAAGAAGATAGAATAAACTTTTATTAAAGGGAAGATTCTTATGAAAAAGACGATTAAATACGAAAATAAAAAAGTATTAGTCATTGGATTGGCTAAGAGTGGAAAAGCAGCTGCGCGACTTTTACGTGAATTAAAAGCGAATGTAGTAATTAATGATCGTAATTCATTAGAAGACAATCCAGATGCGGTTGAAATGATGGCAGAAGGATTCGAAGTCGTGACAGGCGGGCATCCATTAGAACTGTTAGATCAAGGATTTGATTTAATTGTGAAAAATCCAGGAATTCCATATCGTAAAGTTCCGTTATTAATGGAAGCCATCAAGCGTAAGATTCCAATTTTAACTGAAGTGCAGTTGGCTTATGATGTTAGTGAGGCACCATTTATCGGAATTACAGCGACAAATGGGAAGACAACGACAACGACGTTAATTTATGAAATGTTAGAAGAAGATCAATTAAAACCATTAATTGCTGGTAATATCGGAGAAGTAGCGTCTTTAGTTGCACAGCAAGCGTCTAAAGAACAAGTATTAGTAACTGAATTATCATCTTTTCAATTAATGGGGATTGATTCATTTACGCCGCAAATTTCACTGCTATTGAATATTACAGAAGCGCATTTAGATTATCATACAGATATTGATGAGTATCGCCAAGCAAAGTTGAATTTAATTGCAAATCAAACGGCTGATCAGTTTTGTGTTTATAATGCAGAAGATGAGGTTATTGTCAATGGATTATCACGTACAAAAGCCACTTGTGTTCCATTTTCTTTAACAAGTGTGGTCGATGGTGCTTATTTATCTGAAGGAGATGTCTACTTTAAGGATGAAAAGATTATTGATATTGAATCTATTTTGTTAAAAGGTGACCATAATCTTCAAGATGTCTTAGGTGCTGTTGCTGTCAGTAAATTATATGGTTGTGACACAGAAGCCATTAAGCGTGTGTTAAAGCGATTCGTAGGAGTGAAACATCGACTTCAATATGTTGATGAAGTGAATGGTGTTAAATACTATAATAACTCTAAAGCAACCAATGTAATCGCAACTCAAACAGCGTTGAAAGCGTTTGAAGATTCTATCATTCTATTAGCGGGTGGATTAGATCGTCAGCATGACTTAAGTGGATTGCTCCCTTATTTCTCTAAGATCAAAGCTATTGTGACATTTGGAGAGACGAAACATCGATTCAAAGCATTAGCTGATGAGCACCAGATGCCATGTATCGTAGTAGAGACATTAGACGAAGCAGTAAAGGAATCAGCTAAACTTGCCACGGTAGGTGATCATGTTTTACTTTCACCCGCTTGTGCAAGTTGGGATCAATATCCTAATTTTGAAACACGTGGGGATCACTTTATTGAGTTAGTTGAACAATTAAAGAATAAATAAAGTGTCTGGCTAAAAAAGAAGAGCTTAAACTAAGCTCTTCTTTTTTATGATTATGTTTATTAAAATGTATACTAATGAGGATTTAAAATGTTGATTTATATCTATAGCGAAATATCATTTGTAGTTTTTACTCATGCGATCTGTAACAAAAAAATGCGCATAACTTATATCAAAATGGTCTCTATGTTAAAATTCATGTTCAAATTAGGCTAAAATCTTGTCGCCTTATATATAACCCTAGATAAGTTTTTTGATATCCTAAAAACCTGTATTTGGACAATAGGATGTTTTGAATGGTAGAAATATTAACTATTTAGATTGCTAGAGTAAATGTAGAAAATATTTCTGTATATAGGGAGGGATTGGACGTTATTTGATAATAAAATTAAACTCCTATCAATTGGGATTGATAGGAGTTTTTTAGAAAGCTTTTTACTAAGTAAGGACATTTTACAGAGTGTTGAATACACTATTAGTGGCTAGAACTATACGTATTTAAAGGAGTAGAGCCAATGAATTACTTCATGTAGCGACTAATATTCAAGATGATTCCAATTGATAATAAAGTAATTGTTAGAGATGAACCTCCATAACTCATTAGCGGTAACGTGATTCCGGTAACAGGAAGAAGTCCAATGACAACTCCAATATTTATCATGACTTGAATCATTAGCATGGACATAATTCCAACGACGATATATTTTGCAAAAAGGTCATCTGTTTTAAGGATAATATAGGCACATCTTGCAAAAAATAAAATAAATAGAATAAGAATACCAACTGACCCTATAAATCCTAATTCTTCTGAAACAACTGCAAAGATGAAATCGGTTTGTGGTTCAGGTAAAAAGAAGTGTTTTTGAACACTATTTCCAAGTCCTATTCCGAATAGTCCCCCTGGAGCGATAGCATAAAGTGATTGAATAATTTGAAATCCTGATCCTCTTGGATCACTCCATGGATCAAGATAAGCTGTAATTCGTTCAAGACGATAAGGTGCAGAGATAATAAGAGCGACAATTCCAGCAACACCAGTTAAAATAAAATACATGAAGTAACGGATTGGCACACCACAGATAAATAGCATAACAAATCCTGTAGCAACAATGACCATCCCACTTCCAAAATCGGGTTGTAACATAATAATTCCAAACACAAGTAGAATAAAGAAAAGAAGCGGGACAACGCCTTTTTTAAATGTCTTTGCTTCTTCAACATAGTTACTCATATATTTTGCTAAGAAGATAATTAATCCAAGTTTCATGAACTCTGATGGTTGTAAAGAAAAGGCTCCAATTCCAATCCAACTTCGTGCACCTCCACGGACAAGTCCTATTCCTGGAACGAGAACAAGTATTAATAGAACTAAACTAGTAAAGAAAAAGGGTGTGGCATACTTTTTGTAAATTTGATAATCAATTCGTGAAATGGCAATCATACCTACAACTCCAATGGCGGCAAATAATAATTGCCGTTTGAAAAAGTAGAAGGCATCGTCAAATTTATACTCTGCCCAAATATATGAAGAGGAGAGAACAAAAATTAAACCGATGGTACTAATACTTAAAGCGAGTAGTAGGGTTAGTAAATCAATTGAAGGTAATTTATTTTTCATTGGAATTCCCCTTTGGTTTAAAATATATAGTAATGTATATGATAGAAGATGGATTGATTTGAAATAAAATCAAAAAAACATAAAAATAAATGTATCTATTTCCATAAGTAACAATATATTGTATAAAAAAATAAGAAAAAAATATAAAATCAGACATTATTTAGATGAATTTTAAATTAAGCTAACGGATTTTGTTTAAAGTGTGTTAAAATATAAAATGATAAAAAAGACGATTCAGTCTAATAAGGAGTGAGAATATGCGCGTCCTTGTCACTGGTGGTGGGACAGGTGGTCATATTTACCCAGCACTTGCAGTCGTTCGAACATTGCAACAAGTAGATGACCAGTTAGAAGTTTTATACATAGGAACTGAAAAAGGATTAGAAAATGAAATTGTAACTCATGAAGGGTTACCATTTAAACATATTGAAATAGCAGGATTTAAACGCTCATTATCATTAGAGAATTTTAAGACGATTATGAAGTTTTTTAAATCAGTTTCGGTTTCAAAAAAATATATTAAAGAGTTTAAACCAGATGTTGTCGTCGGTACCGGTGGCTATGTCTGTGGGCCTGTTGTGTACAGTGCCGCTAAATTAAAAATTCCAACGATTATTCATGAACAAAATAGTTTGCCTGGTGTGACGAATAAATTCTTAGCACGCTATGTTGATAAGGTAGCCATTTGTTTTGAGGAAGCACGTTCGTATTTCCCTCAGAATAAAGTCGTTTTAACAGGAAATCCAAGAGCTACTGAAGTTGTATCGACATTAAAGGTTGGCAAAAGTGCTTTAGGATTAAATCCTCATAAAAAGACAGTCATGATTAGTGGGGGTAGTCGTGGTGCAGAGCCAATTAACGATGCTTTTATTTCAATGATTAAAGAGTATGAAAAAGCAGATTATGAAGTTGTTTTTGTAACGGGGAACAAACATTATGAAGCCATTAAAAAGCGTATTGAGAATGTAGAAGAATTACAAAATGTACATATTTTACCATTCATTAATAACATGCCTCAATACTTAGTTAATATGGATTTATTTGTCGGACGTTCAGGTGCAACTTTCTTAGCGGAAGTCACAGCTTTAGGCGTTCCATGTATTTTAATTCCATCTCCATATGTTACTGCGAATCATCAAGAGTATAATGCACGAAGCTTAACAGATCATGGTGGAGGCGTCTTGTTACTTGAGAAAGAGTTAACCGGGGATCGCTTATATAACGAAATAGATAGGATTATGAGAGATGATCAATTACGTCTAAATATGCAAAACACCTCAAAGCAACTTGGAATTCCAGATGCAGCACAACGTCTGATAACATTGATGAATGAAATTATTGAAAAAAAGTAGGTGTTTTTAATGTTTAAAAGTTTTATAGAAGAGTATACAAAAAACAATTTAGGACTTTTATTAGAAAATGAGCCACTTGCAAAGCATACGACGTTTCGTGTGGGAGGGCCTGCTCGTATTTTTGTAACGCCAAATTCAAAAGAATCTCTTGTTCAAACATTAACATTAATTCGTGAACTCGATCTAAAATATAAAGTAATTGGAAGAGGTTCGAATTTACTTCCATCGGATCAGTTATTCGAAGGAATCATTGTGAAGTGTGATAAAGGATTAGATCACATTGAAATCAATGAGAATACAGTGACTGTTGGAGCAGGTGTATCAACCATCTTACTTGCTAATCGTGTAGCAAAAAATAATTTATCAGGATTAGAATTTATTTCAGGTGTTCCGGGTTCAGTGGGTGGCGCTATTTACATGAATGCAGGTGCTTATAATAAAGAGATTAAAGATATTTTAATAAAAGCGCTAGTAATTGATGGAGAAGGACAGTTAATTTGGTTATCTAATGAAGAATTAGAATTTGCTTATCGTACCTCTATTCTCCAAGATAAAAAGAATTGGACAGTTGTTGAGGCTGTGTTAGAACTTGAACCGGGAAATTATGAAGAGATTGCTGAGTTAATGAAAGTTCGAAAAGTTCGTCGTATTGAATCGCAACCTACGAATATGCCTTCAGCTGGTAGTACATTCCGTAATCCGCTACCTCATTATTCATGGAAATTAATTGAAGACTCAGGCTTACGTGGTGTTCGTATTGGGGGGGCTGAAGTTTCAAAGAAGCATTGTAATTTTATTGTTAATGTTGGGGATGCAACAGCACAAGATATTTATGAACTAATTCAACATGTTCAATCGGTTGTTTTAGAAAAGCATGGAATTGAATTACACCCAGAGGTTGAAATGTTTAACTGGTAGGTGAGGGGAGAATGGCAGTAAAAAAAGTTGTTTCAATAGAGCAATATCGTCAAAAATCAAAGAATAAACCTAAAAAAAGACTAAAGAAGAAGGTTAAAAGCTTCTTTTTTAGTCTCTTTATTATACTTATTGTTGGGAGTATCTTTTATTTTACATCATCATTGAGTAAACTATCGGTGATTTACTTTGAAGGATTACACTATGTTTCACGTTCAGAGTTAATTCATCTGACGGGTCTAACGTATCAAGATTATTTTCTTGAGTTAGACACGGAAAAAATTGCGACTGATATTTTAAAACATCCACTGATTACGAATGTAACCGTGAAGAAAACAGGGCTAAATCAGTTGAACATTGAAGTGAAAGAAAAAGATATTATCGGATGTGTTGAGCTTGATGGTGGTTTTCGCTATGTTTTAAGTGATGGAAGGTTAATTGCTAATGATCAAGCGATAAATGTAACTTGTCAAGGTACAGTTATTTACGGTTTGACTAAAGAAACGTTGAAGGAGTCAATTTTAAGTTTATTTATTCAATCAATGACAAAACTTGATCCTATTCTAATTAATTTAATTAAGGAAATTCACTATGAACCAATGTATGGAGATATTAATCGTTTTTCTCTCTTTCTAAAGGATGGGAATACCATTAATGTAAATAGTTATAGTATGGTCAATAAGCTTAAGTATTATCAGACAATGGTCGACAAAGTCTCAAGTTTGTATGAAGGCGTAAAAGGAACCTATCACTTAGATGTAGGAGACTATTTTGAGCCGTATTCAAGCTCTGGAAAGGTTCTATTAAGGGATGAAAATAATGGCTTATTAACTGAAGAGTAGACTGTGGATAAATAATGTGTATAATGTGTGATTATCCCGATGATATTTTGTAAATAGTCTTTTCTTTGTTATAAAAATATAGTAAAATAAATTATGATATTGTGGTAATAGACCCATATGTTAGTGGAGTGGTTTGAGGTGAAAAATAATATTTATGCTTGCTTAGAAATAGGTTGTGCAGAAGCTAGAATGATGGTGTGTAATATTAGGCAAGAGCGCCTCTATGTATTATCGCAGCAATCCGTTGTAGCAACTGGAATTGAAAATGGAAATGTCGTCAATGTGAATCAAATCGTTGAAAAATTAAAGCTATTAAAAGCTAATGTTGAAGCAGATTTAAAGCAAGACATTCAAAATGTTTTATTAGCTGTTCCTAGCGTAGAATGTCGCATTGATAATGTGGCTAATTCGTTGGAGCTTGACCCTAATCAACCAATTAGTCATGCTAATATCAAACAGTTGTTCCGTGATATTATTAATCAGCCAACATATCATGATCAAGTAGCCATTAATATTGTGCCGCGAGCTTTTGTTGTAGATGATAAAAATGCGATTCAAAACCCTCTTGGTATTATTGGAAAACAATTGATCTTACATGCACAAAAAGTCACTGCCTCTGCCTCGTTAGTTTACAACTTAATTAACATCGCTGAATTAGCAGGATTTAGAATTGCAGATATTGTTTTGGGAAGTGTTGCAGAAACGATGTACGCTCTTACGTCAGAACAGTTGAAAAAAGGAGCTTGCCATGTCAATATCGGGAAGGATATGACAACAATTACAGTGGTTCACTCAGGTAAAGTTGTCTCTTCTGTCTCTTTATCAACGGGTGGCCAAGATGTGACACAACACATAAGTGATGCATTTAAAGTAGATGAACAGACAGCAGAAATGTTAAAGTTAAACTTTGGTCGAATTTATCATGAATCAACTGCTCCCGAGATTATTTATGCTGATGATTTAGATGGTCAGTTTGTCTGTGTTACACGTCAGATGTTAACAGATATTATTACATCTCGTTATGAAGCAATTTTGAAGGTAGTTAAACAATATTTAATTGAAAATTGTTATAAACATGACCAGATGCAATATATATTTACAGGTGGTGCAAGTGAGATTGAAGGGTTTAATTTGTTAGCAAAAGCAATCTTTGCTCAAGAGGTAACTGTCTTTACTCCTTCAATGCTTGGAGCTAGAAGTGCTAAATATGTAAAATTAATTGGGATGGCAACATTTATTCATGAAATGTCGTTGTTGACTGGACAAAAAAGTAATATAATTGACTTTGACCAATATGCGAATGTCATACCAGATTCACCTTTGAGTATGGTTGAATCTATATCAACAGAGGTGACACCTAAAACAAAAGGGCATGACAGAACATTTATGGATCATAAGTTAGAAAACAGTGGTGTATTAGTCCGTATTTTCGATATGATATTTGATGAAAAAGTAGAATAGAAGTAAAAGTAAGAGGAGGTTTCAGGGATGGAAGGTTTCGGATTTGGAAATGAGTTTACGTATGCCCCAAGAATTATTGTAATTGGTGTTGGTGGTGGAGGTAGTAATGCTGTCAACCGAATGATTGAAAATGATGTACAAGGTGTAGAATTTGTGGTTGTTAATACAGATGCACAGGCATTAAATCTTGCTATTGCTGATCGCAAATTCCAAATTGGACGTGATTTAACTCGTGGTTTAGGTGCAGGTGGAAATCCTGAAGTAGGTCAACATGCTGCCGAAGAAAATTTAAGCGAGCTTAAAGAATTAGTAAAAGGAGCTGACATGGTCTTCATCACTTGTGGTATGGGTGGTGGAACTGGTACAGGTGCTGCCCCTGTTATTGCTAAAGCTGCAAAAGAAAGTGGAGCGTTAACGGTTGGGATTATCACGCGTCCATTCACATTTGAAGGAAAACGTCGTACTGATTTCGCATTACGTGGAATCGCGGAACTAAAGGCTAATGTTGATACATTAATTTCAGTTCCTAATGATCGATTATTACAAATCGTTGATCGTACAACACCAATGTTAGAAGCATTCCGTGAAGCGGATAACGTATTGCGTCAAGGGGTTCAAGGAATTTCAGAAATTATCGCAGTACCAGGTTTAATCAATCTTGACTTTGCTGACGTTAAAACGGTTATGCATAACAAAGGTTCAGCAATCATGGGAATTGGTCTTGGAACGGGAGAAAACCGTGCAACTGAAGCTGCTAAAAAAGCTATTGCAAGTCCATTACTTGAAAATGATATTGATGGAGCAACGGATGCAATTATCAATATTTCTGGTGGGATGGATATTGCCCTATTTGAAGTTGATGAAGCGTTACGTACAATTCGTGATGCATCAACAACTGAGATTAATATTATTTATGGGGCAACAATTAACCCTGATTTAGGTGAAGATTTAATCGTTACAGTCATCGCAACTGGATTTGACGAAACAAATGCAACAGCAAAGCCAGTTGAAATGTTAATTGGTGATAATCGTAACAAGAAAACATCAACACCTCAATCAGAGCAGGAAACACAACCATCGGCTGAACAACCAAAACCATCTCAACCAAAACGTCAACCATTTGGTGGAGATAGTGTAGAAATGATTCCGAACTGGTTAATGAACCGTTATAAATAAGAGAGAGCTTAGCTCTCTTTTTTTATTTGTTAATAAAGATGAGTTAATTGTAATAAGAGAAAGTGTGGCTCAGTAAGTGGAATAGTTTACTCAAGGCGAGATTAAAAGATATCAATATATATGTATTTTATATATTAGATATACTTTTTATACCTTGAACAATAAAAGTTTTTACGAAAAAAGATAATATCCGTCTTAAATAAAATTAATAAGCAACAAAGAATTGACAGATTTTACACTCTCAGTCGGATAAAATGTAGAGGTAATCATCGTTAGAAGAAGGAGGGGGTTTATGTACATCGATTTATTCATCATTCAAAATTTGATATATGATTACCTTATTTTAAATGGTGTTGCTATCCTAACTGATGAAAAAATGAGACTCTCTCGCTTAAGCTTAGGATTAATCAGTAGTCTAGTTCTCAGTACATTGTTATTTATGATGGATTTTACGACTTTAGTAGGGTTAGTTCCATTTGTGATGCTAGCCATTGTATTTTCAAAACAAAACATCAAGTGTTTTATGACCAAAGTATTGTATTTCTATTGTTTAAGTCTTATTTTAAGTGGAGCGATTTATACTATTAGTCATTTCATTAAATTTGATTTAACAATCATTCCATACATTTTAATTTTACTTGTTCTAGCATTTATCGTTACTTTAATCTATGTATTAAAGATTCGCTGGTTGAACGATCAACAATTAATCAATCAATTTATTTATGATGTGCGTATTTTTTGCGGACCGATTGAAATTAAGGGGAGTGGTTTTGTGGATACTGGAAATCACCTAATAGATGAAAAAACAGCGCTGCCTATCATGATGGTTCCAAAAGAAATGTTTTGTAAAGAATCGATGGAAGATTTTTTAATGAAGCATCGTATATCATCTTGGTCTACCAGTTATTCTGTGATTAATGATGACCAACAACACTTACTAGTTTTTAAACCAACATTATTATTAATTAATGACCAAGTTGTTCGAAACGTGCTGATAGGGGTAGTAGAAAATCAGTTTTATGAGTATGATTTTTTATTACAGCCAAGTATGGTTAGAAGTATATAAAAGGATAGGGAGTTAAGGGGGAAGTGGAATGCAGTCTTTAATGATGTTTTTTATCAATTGGTTTGAAAGGGTTTTTAAACGTAAGAAGAAATATGTTAATTATATTCGTGGAAATGAAACGTTACCAGAACCATTATCAAAAGATGAGGAATTCAGAATTTTAACAAATTTTCAGGCTGGAGATGAACGAGCAAGACAAACACTCATTGAGCACAACTTAAGGTTAGTGGTTTATATTGCAAAGAAATTTGAAAGTTCTGGTGTTAATTTGGAAGATTTAATTAGTATTGGAACGCTTGGACTCATTAAAGGTGTGCAAACGTTTAAGATGGATAAAAATATTAAATTAGCCACGTATGCTTCACGATGTATCGAAAATGAAATTTTAATGCACCTTAGAAAGACTAACAGAATTCGACACGAAGTTTCATTAGATGAACCATTAAATGTAGACTGGGATGGAAATGAATTATTACTTTCAGATATCTTAGGAACAGAGGAGAATGAGGTTTATAAAGATATTGAAGAGGATGTTGAACGACAACTTGTGTTTGATGCGATTAACCGTTTGAAACGTCGTGAGCGAGAGATTATGTATATGCGTTTTGGACTTTGTGGTGAGGATCCGTTAACGCAGAAAGAGGTTGCACAAAAACTTGATATTTCCCAATCGTATATTTCACGACTAGAGAAAAAAATCATCGATAAAATTCGTAAAGAAGTTCTAAAAACAAAGTAAAATGTCGAAAAAAAGATAATAATAAACTGGTAAATCATGAATGATATGACATGATGTTGCTCATACTTCTTTGTAGAAACAATGTAATGCAACAGGAGGGGCCATCATGTCTAAACATAAAGTTGATATTGTCGGTGTAGACACGTCAAAATTAGAAGTATTAACAAATATAGAAATGGTTGAATTATTCAAAAAATTTCAAAGTGGTGATATGAGTGCCCGAGAGACATTAATTAAAGGTAATTTAAGATTAGTTCTAAGTATAATAAAAAAATTTAATCACCGAGGAGAAAATCTAGATGATCTTTTCCAAGTTGGGTGTTTAGGTTTAATGAAAGCTATTGACCATTTTGATTTATCACATGAGGTGAAGTTTTCGACGTATGCTGTTCCGATGATTATTGGTGAAATTCGACGCTACTTACGAGATAATAACTCATTACGTGTTTCTCGCTCCTTAAGAGACACCGCTTATAAAGTGCTTCAGATGAAGGACCAGCTATCTATTGAATTACAGCGTGATCCGACGAATGAAGAGATTGCCGCGGCAATAGGTGTTGAGCCGATAGATGTTGTCTTATCTGTTGAGGCGATTTCTGATCCTGTTTCAATTTTCTCTCCTATTTACAATGATGGTGGAGATACTATTCATTTGATTGATCAAATCAGAGACGACAGTATTACGGATGAAAAATGGAGTGTCAAATTGATGCTTGAAGAAGGGTTTAAACGTCTTGGTAAACGTGAAAAACGTATTATCCATGATCGCTATTTCATGGGAAAAACGCAGGTGGAGATTGCAGCTGAAATTGGAATCTCGCAAGCGCAAGTGTCACGTTTAGAAAAGAATGCTCTACAAATTATGGAAGAAATGATGAAAAGTTAATTATGAAAGAATCAGCGTTTGTTGGCGCTGATTCTTTTTCTATAAAAATTGAATGTAAATTTGAATATTACATATTTATTGAAAGAAGTACATAAAATAAATTACAAAGATAAGAAGGCGGGGGAGAAGATGAAAGATTCAATTATGACATTGAGTGATATTGAAGAAAAAGATGTAATTAATGTGGTGACTGGTGAGCGCATCGGATTTGTTTCAAGTTTAAGAATTGATACAAACTCAGGACAAATTATTGCAATTACAGTACAACCTTCTATGAGATTTGTTAGTTTTTTTTCGAAAGATGAATCAGCGGTTGTTGTCCCATGGAATCAAATTTTGAAAATTGGGGAAGATGTAATTATTGTGAATGTGGCTCAGCGATTAAATGAATATTAAGCTGTCATATTTACGAGATACATCGTAAAAAAATTTTCCATTCAATATGAAATATGGTATAATTTATAGTATCATGCAGTAATATTATTAGTTGATAGGTGTGTAATATGAATATTCAAAAAAACGTCGATGCAGTTCGACAAAATATCCAATCATTTACTACTGATCCACAAGCTGTAAACATTGTTGCTGCAACAAAATATGCTGATCCAGAGCAAATGATTGCACTTTTTGAAAGTGGAATTACGATGATGGGTGAGAATCGTGTGGATTCTTTGTTAGAGAAGAAATGCCAATTATCTTTACCTATTGAGTGGCACTTTATAGGGACCTTACAGTCACGTAAAGTGAAGGACGTGATTAATGAGATTGCTTGCCTTCATTCACTCGATCGTTTATCACTTGCAAAAGAAATACAGAAATACCGACAACAGCCATTACCTTGCTTTATTCAAGTTAATGTAAGTGGAGAAAAGAGCAAACATGGTCTTCGTTCTGAGGAAGTGATTCCGTTCTTACAAGCTTTAAAAGAGTATCCAATCATTAAAGTGATTGGGCTTATGACAATGGCTCCAAATACGGAAGATGAGACCATCGTTCGCGACTGCTTCAAATCGCTAAAGCAATTACAGGTCAGTATTTCACAGTTAAATCTAGAAGGAGTAGAGTGTTCAAATTTATCAATGGGAATGAGTAATGACTATACGATTGCCATTGAAGAGGGAGCAACCCATATACGATTAGGGTCCATTCTATTTCAAGACTAGTATATCCAGCACATAAAGAGAATTAGTTATAGGAGGAGAAGAAGATGAGTTTTAAAGATAAGCTTAAAACAATGATGGGAATAGATGAAGAGGAATATGAGATGGATGACTTCGAAGAAGAGTTCGAAGAGCCTGAAGTGGTAAAACCAACGCCAGCCCCTAAACCAGATTTAACAGTTGTATCAAATCCAGCAAATCAAACGATAAATAAAGGAAAGAGTACTGTGATGCCAATGAATACAGAAACAAATAAACTAAAATTTGATAGCAATTTAAATAAAGTTATTATTCGTGAACCAAATGAATACTCAGATGCACAAGATATTGCAGATTGTTTAAAAGAAAACTATCCGGTTTTCATTAATTTACAACGCTTAGAAAAATCACAAGCGAAACGCGTGGTCGACTTCTTAAGTGGAACAATCTATGCTATTGATGGAGATATTAAACGCGTTGGAACAAACTTATTCTTATGTACACCAAAAAATGTTGAAACAGAAGGACAAGTGACAATGAACGAAACACAACCAGAAATAGAGGAGTAATACATATGGCACAAATCATATTATTATTTACAGCTATTTTGAGAATTTATGAATTCTTAATGATTATTTACATTTTAATGAGCTGGATTCCAGAAAGTCGTTCTACACAATTAGGGCGTGTCATTGGTGGATTTGTTGAGCCGTACTTGTCAATTTTCAGAAAAATTATTCCTCCACTTGGAATGATTGACTTTTCACCAATTATCGCATTTATCGTGTTAGATCTTGCTATGCAAGGATTAATTAATATCTTATTATGAGACTCGAGCATTTTAATAAACACGAATATGAATTTGTCACGAAGGTTAATGACTGGATTCATCAAGTTTATTATAGTCATAAGATAAAAAAGACAAAATTTTTAACACCACGTGAACAACAAGTTGTTCAAGTATTGGTGAATGAGTTTGAGGATGTAGTGGTTCGATTTGAGGGAGGCTTTAAAAATGCTGAACGAAAACGAGCCATTATTATCCCAGCTTATTTATCAGGTGAGTTGTTTGATCAGACAGTGGTTGGTTATGAGGTGCAGTATCATCATCGTCTAGTGACAATTGAACATCGACAAGTTCTTGGCTCGCTAACGGCACTTAATATTGACCGAGCGTTGGTCGGTGATATTTTAGTGTTAGAGACAGGGAAGATTTATGTTGCTATTTGTGAAGAGTTTGCATCGTTTATTATGCAGTATTTCACTAAGGTGGGACGACATCCTATCTCACTCCTGAAGGTCGATATCAAAGGGTTAGAAAAGCTAGAACAATATGAAGAAAATGAATATATTATCAGTTCGATGAGACTTGATGTTGTGGTGGCTAGCTTGATGAAGGCTTCACGTTCCGAAGTGTTTGAATACATGAAGCAAGGAAATATCCAGCTTAATTTTAAATTAGAACAAAATCACTCGTATCAGTGTAAAATTGGTGATGTTATCTCGATTAAACGATATGGACGATATAAACTATTGGCACAAAAATCAATCACTAAGAGTGGAAGAATTGTAGTTATTATTGGGAAAACAGTGTAGTTAGGGGGGAAGACATGACGCCAGCAGAGATATTAAAGACTCAGATGAAAAAATCGTGGGGAAAGTTTTCAGATGATGAACTTTATCGTGTCTTTTGTTTATTGATTGAACAAATAGAAGCATTAGAAAAGCAAAATAAATCATTAAAAAAAGAAGTGCAAACTATGCAAGAAAACTCTGAATCCCATTTGAAATCCGAACTGGAACAGATTGAATTATTGAAATCACATGCCAAACGCGATGCGATTAAAATCATTCAAGAAACAGAAAAAATTTCTAAGGTCATGATTGAGCAAGCCATTTGTGATGTAGAGAAGATCATGGAGGAAACAGCACTGTTTGAGCAACAACAACTACAAATTAAAGATGAATTAATCGATTTCCTAAATACAAAAGTTGATGATATTCGAAATTGTTTTGGAAAAAGTTAAAAAATCTATTGATTTTTTTAACTGAATTCTTTAAAATGATAAACAAATATAGTAAATATTAGCGAAGAGTGGACCATGCTATATTATCAACTTTTTTCTAGCGAGTCGGTGACGGTGAAAGGCCGATAAAAAGAGTAGTATAGAATCAACCAGGAGCTTTCATGTGATAAAAAGCATGACGTATACTATGCGATAAATAGTTTGAGGCAGTAGCTTTTTGATTTCTACTGCGAATTAAGGTGGTACCACGGAACTTTTCGTCCTTATGTGATGAAAAGTTCTTTTTTATTTTCGCAAACTATATGAGGAATATAAAAAAGGAGCGATCGTACGATGGAATTAAAAGAAACCTTATTAATGCCTAAAACAGATTTCCCAATGCGTGGAAACCTTCCAAATCGTGAACCACAAATTGAGCAAAAGTGGTATGACGAAAATGTCTATCAACGAGTATTAGATAAAAATAAAGATAAAACGCCTTTCGTTTTACATGATGGACCTCCATATGCTAATGGAAATATTCATATGGGACATGCATTAAACAAAATTTTAAAAGACTTTGTTGTTCGTTATAAAAATATGAATGGATTCTATTCTCCATATATTCCAGGTTGGGATACACACGGACTTCCAATCGAGCAAGCTTTAACAAATAATAAAAAAGTTAATCGTAAAGAAAAAACAATTGCTGAATTCCGTGAATTATGTAAGCAATATGCTTTAGAACAAGTTGAAGGACAAAAAGCGCAATTCAAACGTTTAGGGGTATTAGGTGATTGGGAAAATCCATATATCACATTACAAAAAGAATTTGAAGCTGAGCAAATCAAAGTCTTCGGTAAAATGGTTAAAGACGGTTTAATCTACAAAGGGTTAAAACCAATCTATTGGTCACCATCTTCTGAAACAGCATTAGCTGAAGCAGAAATCGAATATCATGATAAAAAATCTCCATCAATTTATGTGGCATTTAAAGTACAAGATGGAAAAGGTATTTTATCAGGAGATGAAGAGTTCGTTATCTGGACAACGACACCTTGGACAATTCCAGGAAACTTAGGAATCTGTGTGAACGCAGATTTAGAGTATGCGACAGTTGCTGTTAACGATCGTAAATTCATTGTTGCTAAAGAGTTAGTGAAACAATTAGCGGAAGAGTTCGGATGGGAAAACTATGAAGTGGTTGCAACTCATAAAGGTTCTGATTTTGAATATATGACAGCTAAACACCCTATCTTTGACCGTGAATCATTATTAATTTTAGGAGATCACGTCACACTTGAAGCTGGAACAGGTTTAGTTCATACAGCCCCAGGACACGGGGAAGACGACTTCAATGTTGGACGTAAATATAACTTAGAAGTCTTATGCCCAGTTGATCATCGTGGATATATGACAAAAGAAGCGTTAGAGTTCGAAGGATTATACTACGAAGATGCTAACAAAGCTGTTGGTCAAAAATTAGAAGAGAATGGTGCATTACTTGGATTAAAATTCATCACTCACTCATATCCACATGACTGGCGTACGAAAAAACCAATCATCTTCCGTGCGACTGAGCAATGGTTTGCTTCAATTGAAGCATTAAAAGATCAAATGATGGAACAAATTAAAGAAGTGAACTGGCTACCAGCTTGGGGAGAAGTTCGTTTAGGAAACATGATTAAAGATCGTGCGGACTGGTGTATTTCTCGTCAACGTGTTTGGGGAGTTCCAATTCCAGTCTTCTATGCTGAAGATGGAGAAGCTATCTTAGATGAAGCAGTAATCAATCATGTGGCTGACTTATTCCGTGAAAAAGGATCAAATATTTGGTTTGAATTAGAAGCTGAAGAATTATTACCAGCGGGATTCACTCACCCAGGTAGTCCAAATGGTAAATTCCGTAAGGAAATGGATATCATGGATGTATGGTTCGATTCAGGGTCATCTCACCACGGAGTATTAGTTGAACGTGGATTACCATACCCAGCAGATTTATACTTAGAAGGATCTGATCAATATCGTGGATGGTTCAACTCTTCATTATCAACAGGAGTTGCGATGACAGGGCGTGCACCATATAAAACAGTCGTAAGTCACGGATTCGTTTTAGATGGACAAGGACGTAAAATGTCTAAATCAATCGGGAATGTTATCGATCCATTAAAATTAATCAACATTTACGGAGCAGATATCGTTCGTTTATGGGTGGCTTCAGTTGATTACCAAGCAGACGTTCGTATTTCAGAAGACTTAATTAAACAAGTATCTGAAAGCTACCGTAAAATGCGTAATACATTCCGTTTCTTATTAGGAAACTTACATGGATTTAATCCAGAAACAGATTTAATGGCTTATGAAGACTTAAATGAAGTTGATCAATTCATGATGGTTCGTTTAAATGAATTAAAAGCAGAATTAAAAGCTGCCTATGAAGAATACCGTTTCGATGATGTCTTCAAAACAGTGAATAACTATATCTCAAATGATTTAAGTTCATTCTACTTAGATTTCACGAAAGATATTTTATATATCGATGCAGAAGATAGTAAAGCTCGCCGTTCTATTCAAACAGTATTATATCACCATGTATCAGATATGGTTCGCTTATTAGCACCAGTTATTCCTCATACAGCGGATGAAGTTTATTCATATATCCCAGGAAGCACAGAAGTGTCAGCTTACTTAACTGATATGCCGACTGTAAAAGAGTATGCAAATGCGGCTGAAGTGACTGTAAAATGGAATCAATTATTATCACTTCGTCATGACGTATTAAAAGCATTAGAAGAGGCTCGTAATGAGAAAGTTATCGGTAAATCATTAACTGCTTCATTACACTTATATCCAGATGCGCAAACGAAAGAATTACTTGAGTCGTTACAAGCTGACTTAAAACAAATCTTCATCGTTTCTGAGTTAGTGATTGAAGAAGGAGCAGCTCCTGAAAATGCCTTAAAATTCGATGGATTAGCTGTTGTCGTTAAAGCAGCCGAAGGACACACATGTGACCGTTGCTGGTTAGTTGTAACTGATGTGAACGAACAAGGAATTTGTCCTCGTTGTTCAGAAGTTGTGAATGGATAGTAATTTTTAGACAATAACCTTTAGGTTATTGTCTTTTTTTATATCAAATCTCTTTATATAAAACTTAGTTCTATAAAGGAAAGTGAAAAACGTTATTAGGATTAAAATGAATAAATTGTAAAATGATTGAAAAACAAAACTGGCTAGAAGCACTCAAGAAAGACTTAAAGTAGCTATTAGAAGATGATTGAGAAGATATTTTAGATAATTATCGAGAGCAAATTTCTTAGATGTTAGCTGAAGGAATTATGGAAGATCAAATTTTACAACGTTTAAGTTCACCTAAAGACGTGACTAAAGAAGCTAAACAAGCACTTGGATATGATTCAAAGTTCAATTTTAATCAAGAACAAGTGATTAATCATGTCAAAAAAGGAGTTAATGCAGCTATTAATTAATTGAATGAGGCTAAGAGAAGTAATGGGAAGCCGACCTTAGAACAAGTTCTTTTTATCACCTTGAGTGCAATATTTTTAATAGTAGCTTTTTCAGTAGATTGAGCTGGTTTAGGATTCATTGTTGGGGGGAATGAAGCTTTTACCGTATCATTTTTATTGATTCACTTTACGTGGTCATTATTTTTTTGCTGTTGAGTATTAGTATATTATTGGTTAATACCCAAAATACACTTTTCTATGGACTATATGTCCTTGGACGCTACTTCATCCGTCATTTTAAATACATAGGGGGGAGATTTCATGAAAAAGTATTTAATCTATTCAATTGTGTTAGCGGTGATTCTTTTTGTTGGAAGTTTAATCACTTTGATGATTTATGAGGTCACGAAATTGCCAGATAGTTTGAATCGTATAATCACAGAAGTAGAGGAGTTTACAAATCATGAATTCCAATTAGATTTCAATAAGAAGTTCACTTCAAATTTAACGTATGAGACCGGCTTAGATGGTCAATCTATTTATGAAAGTCAATATTTTTGGCAAGGTATTCAGTTAGATATTGAGGCAGATTTAGTGAATGCAGATGTTACGGTGCAAAAAACAGATGGCGATCACATAGAAGTAGCGATTGAGACGAAGGTTCCTGAGCTTTATCGAATTGATTTTGATGGAAGAGAACTACAAATCAAAGAGAAAAAACAAGTTAGATTTTGGTTGTTTGGGTGGAATAATTATCAGAAAGCACAAGTAGTCATTAAAGTACCGACAGAATCAGTAGATGTGAACCTAGAAACAATCAACGGTGATGTAATGATTGAGTTATCAGGCATAGATTTAGCAGCCTCAACAGTAAACGGTGATGTAACCATTTCTCACTCAGCATTTACTCAAGCAAACCTTTCGGTAGTAAATGGAGAGATTTTTGTAACCGATAGTAATGTTAGTAATGTTTTATGTTTACAGACTGTCAATGGAAGCTTAGACGTTGAACGTGTCAAGGCTGACCGATTTATTGCTGAAACGGTGAAGGGTGATTTCTTATTATCAGATATCTCAGGTCGTGGGTTATCTACTTCAACGGTCAATGGCGACTTTAGTGGGTATAATATCTACCTGAGTGAGATTGCGGTTGACAAATTAAATGGAAGCTTTAAGTTAGTAAATGAAGATTCAACCTATCAAATTCAATCGCTAAAACTTTCAGGGCTACAGAAAAATCATGAAATTCAAGCAAATATTTTAAATATCAGTTATAATTAAAGATGAATCATTAAGAGCAATATAGGAGTGGATTATATGCGTGAAAATTATTTAAGTTGGGATGAATACTTTATGGGAATAGCATTACTTTCAGCCATGAGAAGTAAAGATCCTCAAACACAAGTAGGTGCATGTATTGTTAATGAAGATAATCGCATTGTTGGGATTGGTTACAATGGATTTCCACACGGATGTTCAGATGTTGAATTCCCATGGGAACGTGAAGGTGAGTTTCTAGAAACTAAATATCCCTATGTGGTTCACGCAGAACAAAATGCAATTTTAAATAGTACAACTCGTTTAAAAAAATGCCGATTATATGTCTCATTATTCCCGTGTCATGAATGCGCAAAATATATTATTCAATCTGGAATTGAGGAAATTATTTATATGAGTGATAAGTATGCGCATACTGATAGCACCCTTGCTTCAAAGCGAATGCTAGATGCAGCGGGAGTGAAGTACCGTCAAATGAAAGAAGTTAAAATTACTGTTGAAACAGAAATGAAATAATTTTTTAAAAGCATGATTTTGATGCCACTAGAAAACTAGTGGCTATTTTTTTATTAGTCATTGAATAAGGTACGATTAATAAAGGTTATGGAAATTAATCTAAAAAAGAATGGCATAATAAAGGGGATATTGACTAATGAAATTAGAGCTTTACTCATCTTTTTATGACCGATTAAAAGGTAAACTTAATTTTTCACCGTATGATAGCAGTTTCAATGATTAAAGTGCAATGATAGAATCATGAATCTTCACTGCATTATTTAAGAAGGATATTGATAAAACATACAGTGGAAAAAAAGTTAATAATTAAGATATAGAAAAGAGCAAATGAATGGTATCAGCTTAGCTGTGAATTCATATTTATCATGATTATCCTTATAAAATAAGATGGGGGGAAGGTGTAGATAGATACTTTGTTTGTATAAGAGTTGAAATCTAAATAGAATGTGTACCAAACCCATTTTAAGAATCAGAAAGAGGTGATTATTTATTCCAAAAATAGTAAAATAGACTTATGTATTGATGTTCTTTTTATCAAAAGAATAAGGAGAGATGAAAAAGTATTAAGAAGTGCTTTCCACAATAGGGAAATATTATATACAAAAATAGAATTGTTTGTTATAATGTTAAAATGTCAAAATAAAACGAATACTAAAGGAGTAGTGAGATAAATGTGGCTTGTTTTAGCGATTGTCGCTGTGACGATTATCGTCGATCAATTAACTAAATTTTTAGTTGTGAAATACATGACCCTAGGTCAATCTATTTCAGTGATTGATAACTTTTTATATATCACCTCTCATCGAAATGAAGGTGCAGCATGGGGAATCTTACAAGGGAAAATGATTTTCTTTTATGTTGTGACATTAGTGGTCATTGGTTTGGTTATCTTATGGATTAGAAAATTAGATATAAAAAAAGAAAAGTTGCTAGTGATTGCCTTATCATTAATTTTAGGTGGAGCATTAGGAAACTTCATTGACCGCGTGATGTATCAACATGTCGTTGACTTCATTAATACGTATATTTTTGGTTACGATTTCCCGATTTTTAATATTGCAGATAGTGCCCTATGTATTGGGGTATTCTTAATGGCTGTGGATGCCATTTTAGATATTAAACGTCACTCACAATCATAGATTTAAAAGCTTCATTTATTCCTACACCAGTGTATCGACATAAAGAAATAAAATTGCAACAAGATAAGTAGTAAATGCTTAAATAGTTTTCTGCTTTGTGAAAGGATGGGCGTTTATGGAACAAGAAACAGTCTTAGTACCAGAAGAATTAGTAGGTGTGCGTTTAGATAAAGTGTTAAGTGAATTATTTAGCGATTTATCACGTTCATATATTCAACAATTAATTAAAGATCAACAAGTTTTAATTAATGGAAAAAATGAAAAAGCAAATTATAAATGTCGTTTAAACGATCAAATCGATATTACTATTCCAGAACCAGAAGCATTAGATGTTGTTCCTGAAGAAATGGATTTAGACATTGTTCATGAAGATGATTATGTGATTGTTGTCAATAAACCATCTGGAATGGTCGTACATCCAGCACCAGGTAGCATGAGTGGAACATTAGTTAACGGTTTAATGGCTCAAGCTAAAAATTTATCTGGAATTAATGGCGTATTACGTCCTGGAATTGTCCATCGTATTGATAAAGATACATCAGGATTATTAATGGTAGCTAAAAATGATTTAGCTCATGAATCGTTAGTGAATCAATTAGTGGAAAAAACAGTGACTCGTCGTTATATTGCCCTTGTACATGGTGTTATTCCTCATGATAATGGAACGATTGATGCACCAATTGGTCGTGATCCAAAAGATCGTAAGAAAATGACAGTTATTGAAGGTGGAAAACATGCAGTCACTCACTTTAAAGTGTTAAGACGTTTTAAAGATTTTACCTTAATTGAATGTCGTCTTGAAACAGGGCGTACACATCAAATTCGTGTCCATATGAAATACATTGGATATCCATTAGCGGGTGATCCACAATATGGTCCACGCAAAACAATTGGTGGGGAGCATGGTCAATTTTTACATGCAGCAATTTTAGGATTTGATCATCCAAAGACCGGGGAGTATTTAGAATTCTCAACGCCACTTCCTTCATATTTTGAGGAGGCACTTGAGAGTCTTGAAAATTTAGGATAGGTATAGGTGATTTAAACATGAGCAATCAAGGTGTGATGAAAGAAATACGAATTGATATTCAAAGTGAGCTTGCCATGAATATTATTAATTATCTCATAGTTGAGGAAAATTACGTTTATGTAGGTAATGAACGAGATATTTGGTTAGAAAACTTATCTCATCCAACTGTTCAATTGATTTATATCAATCAACGTAATCTCTTTAATGAACATCAAGCCACTCAATTCTTTAATCAGGTAGATGCTGTTCGTTCACGTGTTCGTCGTCGATACTTAATGGGAAGATTAAATGTCATTATCCTTAATTTAGACCAATATAGTTCACGTTTTCTAGAGTCTCATCGTAAGTATCTTAAGATTGTTCATGTTAATCAGCCGAGTGATTTAAAACAAGATGTGGAATTACAACAGTTATTCCCACATTTAAAAGAAGCACAGTTAGAACGTTCAATGATTGAGTTGATCCCTCTCATGCAACAAGCCACGAAAGAAAAAGCAATGAAGGTAAAAAAAATGCTAATGTTTCAAAATAAATCATTTATTACATACGGATTTATTGTGTGTTTAATTGCTATTTTTGCTTTTTTACAGTTTAAACCGATTAATGAATGGTTTGCTGCTGTTGCGATTGATTATGGTGCTAAGTATAATCCACTCATTTTAGCAGGACAGTATTATCGTTTAATAACACCGGCTTTTTTACATTTAGATTTAATGCATTTATTGTTTAATCTTGTCTTTATTTATCAATTTGGAAGAATGGTTGAGCATGTATTTGGATGGTGGCGAATGTTAGTTATCATCATTGGATCTGCGATTTTTGGAAATTTATGCAGCTATGCCTTTATTGATGGATTATCCATTGGAGCTTCAACCGTTGCCTATGGCTTGCTTGGAGCGTTATTGTTTCTTGGAATCGAAAGTCGTAAAATGTTTATGCATTTTGTTCGAACTCTTGTGCTACCGATTTTATTATTCTCAGTCATATGGATATTTTTAGAACCTAATATTGATTTTTATGGACATTTGGGAGGCTTTTTAGGAGGGTTCTTAATTGCAAGTATTACCGGATTACCCAAACATAAATATTACTTATCGCGTACGATATTAGCAGGTGCCACTATTCTTGTCTTGTTAGTAGGATTATTTAATCGTGGTGCTGCAATTACTAAACAAACAGACTATACGCTGTATAATAGAGCTATGATTGCTTATTATTATCAAACGGATCAACTTGAAAAAGCTGAACAATTTATAGAAACTCTTCAGTTAGATTTTAATGAACTATTTAAAAAATAATTTTAAAAGAGCTCAACTTGATGTGAGCTCTTTTTATATGTGCCCGTATTTACCGCCCTTTGTCAACAATATAAAAAGACTGTACTAATTAAAAAGTAGTATAACAAAAAGTACCTTATCGTATAGGCTTTTTTCTTGGTCTATATCATAAGGTACTTTTTAATTAGATTAGTCTATATAGGAATAGAAATATATTTTATACCAAGATATCCTATAGTCTTGTTAAAAGTTTTTATGTTTTGGAAAACTGATTGGGATTTATATATTTTTATTTTAAGATTTTATTCGTATTTGCAAAGTGCCATTTAGTTAATTCTTTGAGTTTTTCTGGTCCAAATTGTTGAACAAAACGACGTCCAGCTACATCAACTGGATTTCCAGCTCCTTTTGGTAAATCAAAGTTTAACTTTTTACTCATGATATTCATATATTTAACAAATGATGCACGAGCCAAAATTGAAGCAGCGGCGACTGCAACATGAACTGACTCTCCTTTTTGGATAAAATGGAGATTTTCTTTAATAATTGTTGGTTGTTTGGGTAATGCTTTTAAATAGTCAAAATATTTTCTTTCGTTCACGAATTCATCCATAATCAAATATGAGGGATAGTGAGGAAGTGAGGTTGTTAATTTAATTAGCGCCTGATTATGTAAGAACGCTTTAATCGAGTTAGCATTCATTCCTCTGTCAATCATTGTATTATATTTTTCATTTGGAAGAATGAGGACTTGATGAGCAATAAGGGGTTCGATTTGTTCGGCCAGATGACAAATTTCTGGATCTTTTAATGCTTTAGAATCTTTAATTCCCATCGCTTGTAATTTAGAAATTAATTCTTCTGGGACATAAGCACAACAAACAACAAGTGGACCAAAGTAATCACCGGTTCCAACTTCATCACAACCGATGGCACTTAAACTTGCGATATTCGCTGGAAGTTTTGAGCTGGATGTTTTAGCTTTAGTAGTCGCTGCTTGAGGGGGCGTTTGCCACTTTTGAGCCTCTACCTCAGGTGCTTTTCCTTGAAAGACAACCTTTTTACTTAAATAAGCTGTGATGGTACAATGCGTCGTTTTCGCCTGGAATAATGTATGATTTGGGACTTTAATAATTTGATTTGTATAGTGTTGATACATTTTTTCTAACATTTGTTGAGAGACTGTAAGTGTAATTGTTGAAGCCATCTCGTCACCAACCCTTCTTCATGATATTATGATTTTAACAGAAAATAAAAAAATTTCCTATTATAAATGAGAGAATAACGGTTGGATTTTTATAGGTTCATACTTTTATGGTCGGAATGAAAATTTGACGTGGCTTGATCTTGAAATAGTGTTGAAGTGTGAAAAATATAAGAAATTGTCTCTATTTGTTGAGAGTCATTTGTTTTATGATAGAACGTCTTGTGTCTTGAGAAGAATACTAGGTTTTTAGAGTGTTTTGTGTTAAAATAGTAAAGATAAAATTTTTGCATTTTTTAGGCAGTTGGAGTGAGATTAATGAAACAGGCCATTCAAATATTAGAATTTAATAAAATTAAACAAACGGTAGATTCATTATGTGCTTGTTCACTCGGACAAAAGCGAGTGGAGTATTTAAGTCCATCCATTGATGAGAAACAAGTGGAGTATTCGTTAAATCAGTCGGATGAAGCGTTAAAAATTATTTTAGCATTGGGTGAAGCCCCATTAGGTGGGGTCACAGACATTACAGAAGCCATTAAACGAGCTAAAATTTCTGCAATGTTAAGTGCCCAAGAATTATTAGGGATTAGCCGTTTATTATACGCGGTTTCACAATTAAAAACTTTTTCAGAACGTTTAAATGAAATTAAAGTAGACGCGCCAATTTTCTCGTCTCAAGTGAATAGTTTAGTCTCATTAAATAGTTTACAGACAGCAATTAATGATTGTATTGATGAAACTGGGTACATCTTAGATAGTGCTTCATCTGAATTAAGAAGTATTCGTCGTTCGATTCAAAGTACGGAAGCACGTATTAAAGAAAAATTAAATCACGTTGTCTCAGAACGTCGTAATAAATTAACAGATGGGATTGTTACCATCCGAAATGAACGTTATGTTGTACCTGTTCGTGCCGAAGCTAAAAATACATTTGGCGGAACCGTTCATGATCAATCCTCATCAGGAAATACTTATTTTATTGAACCAAAAGAAGTTGTTGATTTAAATAATAAATTACAAGAGTATCATGTGGAAGAGCGCCGTGAAATTGAACGTATTTTACGCTCTTTAACGGAAGAAGTGAAAAAATTCGTTGACGCGTTGGCTGTCAACGTAGAGGTGTTAGGTGAAATCGACTTCATGTTTGCCAAAGGAAAATATGCACGTTTGATTAATGGAACACGTCCAAAAATGAATACAAAAGGAATCATCCGTTTAGTTGCGGCACGCCATCCACTCATTGATCAAAAAGTCGTTGTTCCTAATGATATTGAATTAGGAGATGAATATACAACGATTGTCATTACAGGTCCAAATACAGGAGGAAAAACTGTTACTTTAAAAACGGTTGGTTTATTAACTTTAATGGCACAAGCTGGACTTTTAATTCCGGCTCATGAAACATCACAATTAGCAATCTTTGATCATGTATTTGCTGATATTGGTGATGAGCAAAGCATTGAACAAAGTTTATCAACTTTCTCATCACATATGACAAATATTGTTCGAATCATGGAACGTTTAACGGTGAATAGCTTAATTTTATTTGATGAGTTAGGGGCAGGGACCGATCCAAAAGAAGGAGCTTCTTTAGCCATTTCTATTTTAGATTACGTGAAGGTTCGAGGGGCAAGAACTATTGCGACTTCTCATTATCCTGAGTTAAAAGCTTATGCGTATGAAAATGATGATGTCATTAATGCGTCAGTGGAGTTTAATATTGAAACATTATCGCCAACCTATCGTTTATTAGTTGGGGTACCAGGTCGTTCAAACGCGTTTGAAATTTCAAAACGTTTAGGGTTAAAAGAAGCGATTTTAACAACAGCTCGTGCGTATGTTGAAACAGAACGTACGGAAATGACTGATTTAATTACGAAATTAGAAGATCGTGGTTTAGAGTTAGATCATGAAATTCAATTATTACAAAAACAAAATCAAGAAGTAGAAGCGATGCGTCTTGATTATGAACGTAAGATTGCAAAGTTTGAAGCTGAACGAGAGCGTGTCTTAGAAGACATTAAAAAAGAAGCTTTTGAAAATATTCGTCAGGCAAAAGAAGAAGCAGAACAAATTGTAGCGGATTTACGTCAAGCAAAGAAAATGGCTGACTTAAGTATTAAAGATCATGAACTAACAGAAAAACTAACGTCGCTTAAAAAATCAGAAGCCAAACAAGCAGAGCAGTTTAAACGTAAAGCACGTAATAAGGCCCCACTAAAAGCAGGAGATGAAGTCATGGTACTTTCATTAAATCGTCAAGGAGAACTCATTGAGAAAACAAAAAATGGTGACTGGATGGTTCAACTTGGAATGATGAAAGTAAACATTAAAGAAGAAGATTTAGAATATTTACGTCAATCAGTGAAGAAAAAAGATTCAGGCAAAGGTAAAATGATTCATAAACGTAACACAAACGTTGGGATTCAACTAGACTTACGTGGGGAACGCTATGAGGATGCGATGTTACGTTTAGATAAATATATGGATGAAGTCCTGTTAGCAGGATATCAAACCGTGACAATCATTCATGGTCATGGAACGGGAGCTCTTCGCCAAGGGGTTCATAAATATTTAAAGAAAAACAAACATGTTGCTTCATTTAGATTCGGTGGTGCTGGTGAAGGTGGTACAGGAGCAACTGTGGTTGAGTTAAAATAATAATTAAAGACATAGGGAACCCTATGTCTTTTTTTATACCAGATTATGAAGTTACCGCATAAAATTATCCAAAAATTTCCTGAAGATACTTGAGGTTTATGTTAAAAAATGGTACATTAAGTTTAGACAAGAAAAATCGTATAGAGGTAGCGGTGCATCAGAGTATTATTTGGAGTCGGCAGACAGTGAAAGATAAGAAAGGTAATCATCGCCGAAAGCTAGCATTGGCAGATGCCTAGCTTGGGGTTGCAGGGAATACCTGTAACACTCCTTCAGAAATGAAGAGGAGCTATTAATCAAGCGGACTTTAAAAAGGTAAGTCGTGTTTAATAGCACGACTTTTTTTGTTGAAGAAAATCAAAAGGGGAGAAAAATTGATATGAAAAAATTTATTGGAGTTTTAGCATTAGGTTCGTTGTTAGTTGGGTGTGGAGCAAACGGAACAAATTCAGAGGATCAATTTATTGTAGGAATGGAGTGTAATTATGCTCCATTTAACTGGCAAACAGATAAGGAAACGGAAACAGCTGTTTCAATTGGTGGAGCGGGATTATGTGATGGTTATGATATACGAGTGGCCTCACAAATTGCAGATACGCTGGGGAAAGAATTAGTCGTTAAAAAATTAGATTGGGATGGATTACAGCCAGCACTTCAATCAGGGGAAATTCATGCCATTATTGCAGGGATGACAGCGAATGAAGAGCGTGAACAAGGAATTGACTTTACAACACCATACTTTGAATCTGAAATGGTCATGATAGTTAAAAAAGATGGAAACTATGTGGATGCCACTTCAATTAATGACTTTAGTGGAGCTAATGTCATCGGACAAATGAATACAAATTATGATGAAATCATTGATCAAATCAAAGATGTTAATCATTTAACGCCACGTTCAAGCTATCCTGAATTAGTTCAAACATTATTAGCAGGAGAGTCTGATGGAATCACAGCTGAATTACCAGTTGCCGAAGGAGTTGTCCAAGCGAATCCAAGTTTAACAATTATTCATTTTGCTGATGGGGAAGGATTTGATGTAGATACATCTGTATCAATTGGGTTAAAAGAAGGAAGCCGCGGATCAGATTTCTTTAATAACGTACAAGCTGCTTTAGATCAAATTTCTGAAGCGACACGTCAGGAATGGATGAATGCTGCACGCGAAACAGCGCCAACAGGAGAGTAAGAGGGTGTTTATGATGTTTCAAGTTGATTTTTTTGAGAAAGCTTTTGATTTATTTACAAATAATTTTAATTTATTTTGGTATGGGATTAAAATTACATTATTATTAGCCTTATTGGGAACAATATTTGGATTAGTTATTGGTCTTGTTTTAGGAGGGATTCGTGCCATTGCCATCGAACCTCGTGATTCGATGGGAGTTAAGGCTATAAAAAAAGTATTACATTGGATTGTGGGGTTGTATGTGTGGTTCTTTAGAGGAACGCCGATGATGGTGCAAGCAATGTTTTTATATTATGCCTTAAGACCTGTCCTTGGGTGGGATGCGATGACAGCAGGGATTGTAATTATTTCTGTGAATACGGGTGCTTATATGGCGGAGATTATTCGTTCTGGGATTCAATCCATTGATAAGGGGCAAATTGAAGCTGCACGTAGTATTGGAATGACGAGCTCGCAAACCATGAGGTACATTATTTTACCACAGGCCATCAAAAATTCATTCCCATCTATCGGAAATGAATTTATCGTTAATATCAAAGATAGTTCGATGCTAAATGTCATTGGGGTGATTGAAGTTTTCTTTCAATCACGATCAGTAGCTGGTAGTGCGATGTTATATTCAGAAACATTTTTTATTACTTGTTTGATTTATTTAGTGTTGACAACGATTACGGCGCAAATTTTGCGATTTATTGAGAAAAGAATGAATCTGCCTAAAACATCTTTTCCAGCGTCACAAACTGTACCTAATACGCTTGACTAAGGAGGATCATAGTGGAAGCGAATCATATTATTGAAATCCATCGTTTGAAAAAACATTTTGGGAATTTAGAAGTTTTAAATAACATTGAGTTTCATGTAAAAAAAGGAGAAGTTATTACAATTATTGGATCAAGTGGAAGCGGGAAATCAACCCTTTTACGTTGTATTAATTTATTAGAGAATCCAGATAGTGGAGAAATTTTATATCATGGAAAAGATATTTTAAAGGGAAATATTAATATTAATCATCATCGAACAAAAGTGGGAATGGTATTTCAAAGCTTTAATTTATTTCAAAACAAGACGGTTTTGGAAAATTGTATGATTGGTCAAACTAAAATTTTAAAACGAAGTAAAGAAGAAGCGAAAGAAAAAGCGATGTTTTATTTAAAAAAAGTTGGAATGGAGCAATTTGCAAACTGTAGTAGTACACAACTATCAGGAGGACAAAAGCAACGTGTTGCCATTGCGCGAGCCCTTTGTATGGATCCAGAAGTGTTATTGTTTGATGAACCAACTAGTGCACTCGATCCAGAGATGGTTGGTGGTATCTTAGATGTCATGAAACAGTTAGCGGATGAAGGATTAACGATGATTGTGGTAACACATGAAATGGGGTTTGCAAAAGAGGTTAGTGATCGTGTGGTCTTTATGGATAAAGGGGTTATTGCTGAAGAAGGCACACCTGAGCAAATCTTCATCAATCCAACGCAAGAGCGTACAAAAGAATTCTTACATCGTTATTTATCTAAGAGCCTTTAGGAGAGTTATTCAGTTCATATTTTTTAATGACAGTTATGATGAAACGATCTATAAAATTCATGTTTTTGAAAATTTTAGTTCATGCTCTTGTGGATACATTCTGATAAATGTGAGATAATATGGGGGAAAGTGCAAATTATTTGTAATTTCATGGAAATGTGCTATACTAAAGTATAGAAAAAGGGTATAAAAGGAGGAATGAACATGTCAGTCATTCATGCAACAGAAGAATCATTTGCTCAAGAAATCGCAAGTGGATTAGTATTAGTTGACTTCTATGCTGATTGGTGTGGACCATGTAAAATGATTGCACCAGTTTTAGATGAATTAGCAACAGAGTTAGAAGGAACAGCAAAAATTGTTAAAGTAAACGTAGATAACTGTCCAGCAGTTGCAGCTGAATATAAAGTAATGTCAATTCCAACATTAATTTTATTCAAAGATGGACAAGCAGTTCAACAAACAGTAGGTTTCCAACCTAAAGCCTCATTATTATCATTAATTGAAGCAAATAAATAATGAAATTTTAAAAAGAGGGTACACTATGCATTGTACCTTCTTTTGTTTTATTATCAGCCATTGTCTATCTCGAAAACGTCTGATTTGAGTTTGTATAATAAAGATAAAAAACAAAAAAATTAGCACTATAGTGTTGACAGTGCTAATAGAGTTTTATATAATGGTATTAGCACTTAGGGTTAATGAGTGCTAAAAGAGGTGTTTACATTGCTAACAGAACGTCAAATATTAGTTTTAAAGGCAATTGTAGAAGAGTTCATACAAACTGCACAACCAGTTGGTTCGCGAATCCTTTCTAAAAAAGAGGAATTAAACTTCTCTGCTGCAACCATTCGTAATGATATGGCAGATTTAGAGGATTTGGGATTTATTGAAAAAACTCATACATCGAGTGGTCGCGTGCCAAGTCAAAAAGGCTATCGCTATTATGTAGATTTCATCGTAAATCAAGAACCGATGGAGACAACACCAGAAGTAGGAATATTTAGACAATTGTTAGATCAAAAACAATTTGAACGTGAAACAACGATTAAAGAAGCTGTGAAGCTCTTATCGAGTTTGACTAACTACACCTCGATTTTACTTGGACCTTCTAGAGATTATAGTCGAGTGAAAAAAATTCAACTTGTTCCAATCTCAGAACGTCAAGCGGTGTTTGTTTTGATTACAGATCAAGGCCATGTAGAAAGTCGAACAATTACTCTTCCAACTAATCTTGATATGACTAGAATGGAAAGCATTATCAAAGCACTCGATGAGTTATTAGTAGGAGAATACATTGGACATGTTCATGAAAAATTGACAGAAAGTTTTGAACATCAATTACATGATTTTATTTCTTATAAAGAAGAAATTATGTATGCGATGCTACAACTTTTAACCCAGTCATTAAATCAACAAAATTATATTTTGAGTGGGAAGTCAAATATTTTAAAACAACCTGAATTTAACGATTTAGATAAAGCGTATCATTTATTTAATATGATTGAAGCTGATGAAATTGTTAAAGTAATAGAAGCCGACGAAGACGGCCATCAATTAACGGTTAAAATTGGACAAGAGAATGAGATTAAAGCGATGGAGAATTGTACGCTAATTACAGTTCCTTATCAGATTAGTGATCATGAATTTGGTAAAATTGCGGTACTAGGTCCGACCCGAATGGAGTATCGTAAAATTATTCCACTTCTTGAACAAGTTGCTCGAATCATGTCTGATTTATATAAATAGGAGGTGGGACGATTGAATAAGGATGCCCAATCAGTTGAGGAATTAAATGAAGAAAATGTGGAAGCTGTAGAATCAACGTGCTGCCAAGAAGAGTGTGAAGCAACAGAAACAGTTGAAACAATCTCTGAAACTGAAAGTTTAAAGCAGCAAATTGAAGAGTTAAAAGATCAATTGCTACGTAATGCGGCAGAGCTTGAAAACTTCAAGCGTCGTATGAATGAAGAACGTGCACGTGAAGTAAAGTATCGTTCGCAATCAATTGTAACAAATATTATTCCAGCAATTGATAACTTCGAACGTGCATTATCAAGTACGGTTGAAGATGAAAATACCAAAACATTTTTAACAGGATTTAAAATGATCCATGCTCAATTAGTAGATGCTCTTAAACAAGAAGGAGTAGAAGTAATCGAAGCAGAGGGTGTCGCTTTTGATCCAACAGTACACCAAGCAGTGATGCAAGAAGCTGTAGAAGGTGTAGAATCAGGAATGGTATTACAAGAGTTACAAAAAGGATATAAGCTAAAGGATCGTGTGATCCGACCATCAATGGTAAAAGTTAGCGAATAATATAGATTAAGGAGGATGAATCTCTATGGGTAAAATTATCGGTATCGACTTAGGAACAACAAACTCATGTGTTTCTGTAATGGAAGGTGGAGAGGCAAAGGTTATTGCTAATCCAGAAGGAGCTCGTACAACACCATCTGTTGTTTCATTTAAAGGTGAAGAACGTCAAGTTGGTGATGTGGCTAAACGTCAGGCAATTACGAACCCAAATACAATTATGTCAATCAAACGTCATATGGGAACAAACCACAAAGTGACAGTTGAAGGGAAAGAATATACACCACAAGAAATTTCAGCAATTATTTTACAAAACTTAAAAGCGACTGCTGAAGCTTACTTAGGTGAACCAGTAACAGAAGCTGTTATTACAGTACCTGCTTACTTTAATGATGCTGAGCGTCAAGCGACAAAAGATGCTGGACGTATCGCTGGTTTAGATGTAAAACGTATTATTAATGAGCCAACTGCGGCTGCATTAGCATACGGATTAGATAAAACGGATAAAGAACAAATTATCTTAGTATATGATTTAGGTGGAGGAACATTCGACGTATCTATCTTAGATTTAGCAGATGGAACATTCGAAGTATTAGCTACAGCAGGAGATAACCGCTTAGGTGGAGATGACTTCGACCAAGTGATTATTGATTGGTTAGTTAAAGAGTTCAAATCAGAAACTGGTGTTGATTTATCAGCAGATAAAATGGCAATGCAACGTTTAAAAGATGCAGCTGAAAAAGCGAAAAAAGACTTATCAGGGGTAACTTCAGTCCAAATTTCATTACCATTTATCTCAATGAATGCCACAGGTCCTTTACACTTAGAAAAAACATTATCTCGTGCACAATTTGATGCGATGACTGCACCATTAGTAGAACGTACAATGGGACCAGTTCGTCAAGCATTAAAAGATGCAAAAATGACAGCTAATGACTTAGATCAAGTATTATTAGTTGGTGGATCAACTCGTATCCCAGCAGTTCAAGCAGCGATTAAAAATGAATTAGGAAAAGAACCTAATAAAGGAGTAAACCCAGATGAAGTAGTAGCAATGGGTGCTGCAATTCAAGGTGGAGTGTTACAAGGTGACGTTAAAGACATCTTATTATTAGACGTAACTCCATTATCATTAGGTATCGAAACAATGGGACAAGTTATGACAGTATTAATCCCTCGTAACACAACAATCCCAACTTCAAAATCACAAGTATTCTCAACTGCAGCAGATAACCAACCAGCAGTAGATATTCATGTTTTACAAGGTGAACGTCCAATGGCAAGCGATAATAAAACATTAGGACGCTTCCAATTAGGAGATATCCCACCAGCACCACGCGGAATCCCTCAAATCGAAGTAACATTCGATATCGATGCAAATGGTATTGTAAATGTTAAGGCAAAAGATTTAGGAACACAAAAAGAGCAACGTATCACAATCACTTCAGGATCAGGATTAACTGACGAAGAAATCGATCGCATGGTACGTGAAGCTGAAGAAAATGCAGATGCAGATGCTAAACGCAAAGAGCAAGCAGAACTTCGCAATGAAGCAGAACAATTAATCTTCGCAGCTAAAAAATCAGTGACTGAATTAGGGGATGAAGTAACTGCAGAAGAAAAAGCAAATGTTGAATCTGGTGTTGAAGCATTAGAAAAAGCATTAAGCGAAGGAAATGTAGATGAAATTAAAGCGAAAAAAGAAGAACTTGAAAAAGTGGCTCAAGAATTAGCAGTTAAAGTTTATTCAAAAGCAGCTGAAGCTGGGCAAGCCGCTCAAGGTGGAGCAGAATCAGGTGACGATTCAGTAGTAGACGCTGAATATAAAGAAGTATAATAAAAAAGTAAAAAGTCAAAGTCTACTATGACTTTGACTTTTTTTTATGGTATAGTTAGGAAAGTAAAAGAAGGAGGGTAAAAAGGCATGGCAAAACGTGATTATTATGAAGTCCTTGGGGTTTCAAAATCAGCAAGTGATATCGAAATCAAACGTGCTTATCGTAAATTAGCGAAACAATACCATCCCGATGTTTCAACAGAGGAAAATGCAGAAGAGAAATTTAAAGAAGTTCAAGAAGCTTATGATGTGTTAAGTGATGAACAAAAACGTGCTGCATATGATCAGTTTGGACATGCAGGAGCAGAAGGCTTTGGTGGACAAGGTGGATTTGGTGGCTTTGGAGGCTTCGGCGGTGCCGGAGGTGCCGGAGGATTTGAAGACATTGGTGATATTTTTGAAAGTATGTTCGGCGGAGGATTTGGTGGCTTTGGCGGAGGTGCCAGTCGTCGTAATCCAAATGCTCCACAACGCGGAAATGATTTACAACAAGCCATTACTATTTCATTTGAAGAGGCAGCCTTTGGAACAACGAAAGAAATTTCAGTTAATCGTGAAGAAGAGTGTACGAAATGTGGTGGAAGTGGTGCGCGTTCGAAAGATGATGTGGAAACATGTTCACGTTGTAGTGGAAGCGGTCGCGTAACTGAAGTTCAAAATACGATTTTAGGTCGCGTGCAAACACAAACTGTTTGTCCAGATTGTCATGGAGCTGGTAAGAAAATTAAACATAAGTGTGATGCTTGTCATGGTCGTGGAACAGTTAATAAAACAAAAACAATTGAAGTCAAAGTTCCTGCAGGAATTGATGATGGACAACAAATCCGCTTAAGTGGACAAGGTGAAGCGGGACGTAATGGTGGTCCAAGTGGTGATTTATATGTCGCATTCCGTGTTTTACCACATGATTTCTTCATCCGTGATGGATACGATTTACGTTGTGAAATTCCAATTTCATTCTCTCAAGCAGCATTAGGAGCAGAAGTGGAAGTTCCAACCTTAACTGGTAAAGTAGCGTTGAAGATTCCAGAAGGAACTCAATCAGGAACTGAATTCAGAGTTCGTAATAAAGGAATTAAGTACATTAACCGTGAAATGACGGGAGACTTATACGTTAAAGTTAAATTAGTCGTACCTAAAAAACTTAACCATCGTCAACGCGAATTATTACATGAATTTGATCAATTAGAAGATAAATCAGGATCAATTTGGGATAAGTTAAAAAAAGCTTTTAAATAATAATAAGGGTTGTGAGTTTTGTTCTCACAACCTTTTTTATACTAAAGATTTATAAATTTACAGAATTAAACAAAGAGACATAATTTTATGTTTGATTGATTTTGTGTTATAATTAGAAAATGAGAAAAAATAGCTATCGAGTCGAGAATTGTTATTTGATTGTTATAACAACTTGAATGGATAGTACGATAATTTAAAATGAGGTGACCATATGAACTGGTTAGAACTAAGTTTTCATACAACTCATGAGGCATTTGATTTAGTTAGCAATATTTTTATTGAAGCTGGTTCAAAGGGAGTACTAGTAGAAGACTCAAATACATTAACAGAAGCTCATGAAGATCATTTTGGTGAGATTTATCGCTTAAATCCTGATGACTATCCAACAACAGGTGTGGTTATTAAAGGTTACTTAGCGGTCACATCAGATATTGAAAATCAATTAGAGTTTGTAAGAACGCAATTATTAAATTTAAAACTGGATCATTATGACCATAATAAATTGGAGATTAAAATGTTAGATGAAGAAGATTGGGCGAATAGTTGGAAAAAGCATTATAACCCAATCGAAATCACTAAGACATTAGTCATTAAGCCATGTTGGTTAGAGCCAACAACGGATCCATCGGTCGTTGAAATTATGTTAGATCCAGGAATGGCCTTTGGTTCGGGAACACACGAAACCACACAACTTTGTCTAGAATTAATCGAAAAATATGTGAATTCTCAACAAGTTGTGGTCGATGTTGGGACAGGGTCAGGAATTTTGGCAATTGCAGCGTCAAAACTTGGGGCGAAGTCAGTTTATGCCGTCGACTTAGATGCGATGGCTGTGATTCGTGCGAAAGAAAATATTGAAATGAATCATTGTCAAAATATTTTAGTTGAAAAAAATAATTTAATTGATGGAGTAGGTGCTTTAGGGCAACAACCAACCTTAATGGTAGCTAATATTTTAGCCCCTATTATCATTAATATGTTAAGCGATGTTGAAAAAGTATTACCGGTTGGTAAAACATTTATCTGTTCAGGAATTGTCGATCATGAAAAAGACGCAGTGGTACAAGCATTAAATGCTCATCATTTTACAGTAACTGAAGTAAAAGAGAAGAATGGATGGGTTGCTATTGTGGCAATCTATAATGGTTGCAAGTAGTAATTGTAAATAGAGAATAATCAGTCATTGGAGGCAATGGAATGCAACGCTATTTTTTAAACAATACTCAATTTCAAGGGGATGGTGCCATTATTACGGGTGATGATGCGCATCATATGTCACGTGTCATGCGTATGGAGCCAGGTGATCAAATTATTGTATGTAATGAAGATAAAGCGTGTCACTTTGCAACCATTAAGCAAATGAATGGACAAGAGATTGAAGTTACATTAGACTCTGTAATTGAAGCACAAACAGAGCTTCCAATTGAAGTGACAATTGCACATGGGTTACCAAAAGGTGATAAATTTGAATGGGTCATTCAAAAGGCAACGGAATGTGGGGCTAGTGAGTTTATTCCACTTAATATGGAACGTTCAGTTGTAAAGTTAGATGCGAAAAAAGCGAGTAAGAAAGTAGAACGTTGGAATAAGATTGCCAAAGAAGCAGCAGAGCAATCGCATCGACAAATGGTTCCGACAGTTACTGATGTTTATACATTTAAGCAATTATTAGATCGAGCTTCACAATATGATGTTTGTTTATTTGCCTATGAAGAAACAGCAAAACAAGGGCAGTTAGCGCAGTTAAAGCAATCACTAAAGGAGATTCAAACGAATGGTAAGATGCTAGTAGTGGTTGGGCCTGAAGGTGGAATTAGTGAAAAAGAAGAGACATTATTACTACAATCAGGATTTAAACCTTGTGCGTTAGGGCCACGTATTTTAAGGACGGAAACGGCACCGATTTATATTTTAAGTGCCATTTCGTACGCATTAGAATTATAAAAGACAACAAGAGTATGGAAAGGATTGATTTTGATGCCAACTGTAGCATTTCATACCCTGGGATGTAAGGTAAATCATTACGAAACAGAAGCGGTATGGGAATTATTTAAAAACGAAGGTTATGAGAAAGTAGACTTTAAAGAAGTAGCAGATGTATATATCATTAATACATGTACAGTGACAAATACGGGAGATAAAAAGAGTCGTCAAGTGATTCGACGTGCGATTCGTCGTAATCCAGAAGCCGTGATGTGTGTGATGGGATGTTATGCGCAAACGAAACCAAAAGAGATTATGGATATTGATGGGGTGGATATTGTCATCGGGACACATGGTCGTGATCAAATTCCAGCCTTAGTACAAAAATATCGTGAAGAGCGTCAACCTATTTCACAAATTCAAAATGTCTTTAAAGTGGATGGATTTGAGACTTTAAATGTCACACAATTCTCAGACCGTACACGTGCCACATTAAAAATCCAAGATGGATGTAATAATTTCTGTACATACTGTATCATTCCATGGGCACGTGGAACTGTTCGTTCACAAAAACCAGAAGTCGTGATAGAACAAGTTAAACAATTAGTTGAACATGGACATTGTGAAGTAGTTTTAACAGGGATTCACACAGCTGCCTATGGAGAAGATTTAGAAGATTATAGCTTCGGTAAGTTATTACAAGACTTAATTGAGATTGAAGGATTAAAACGTATCCGTATTTCATCGATTGAGGCATCAGAAGTAACAGATGATGTCATTGCAGCGATGAAGAAATCGGATAAAATTGTAAATCATTTACATATGCCAATTCAAGCGGGTTCAGATACGATTTTAAAAGGGATGAAACGTCCATATACGTTAGCTGAGTTTGAACAAAAAGTGACTGAATTACGTGAGTTATTTGATAACTTAGCGATTACAACAGACGTGATCGTTGGATTCCCTGGTGAAACAGAAGAATTATTTAATGAAACATTAGAAACAATTAAACGTATTGGATTCTCTGAGTTACACGTCTTCCCTTATTCAGTTCGTAATGGAACACCAGCTGCACGTATGGAAAACCAAGTGCCTGAACTTATTAAGTCAATGCGTGTGAATCAATTATTAGCATTAAGTGAGCAATTAGCTAAAGAGTATGCAAGTTCATGTGAAGGGAAAGTGTTACAAGTCATTCCGGAAGAAGTCTCTCATACAAATGAAGGGTACTTAGTTGGGCATGCTAGTAACTATGTGAAAGTTGAGTTTAAAGGGACACCTGATCTCATTGGAGAGGTTGTACCAGTTAAAGTTGTGAAAGCAGATTATCCAATCTGTCAAGGGGAAATGGTTAAGTAACAATGAATGAGAGGCGATGGCATGGATATTAAGTTATTATTTGATGTAGATTTTGATTTGAAAGTGACGGGAATCTCAACTGATAACCGTCTTGTTCAACCAGGTGATTTATTTGTCTGTATTAAGGGGTATACAGTTGATGGTCATCGCTTTGCAAAACAGGCAGAAGTTGCGGGAGCAGTTGCTATTGTTTGTGAGCAATCGATTGAAAATATAGGGATTCCACAAATCATTGTGGCAGATACAAAAGCTGAGTTACCTCGTTTAGCCCATTTAATCTTTAATAAACCGACTGAAAAGTTAAATTTATTTGGGTTAACAGGAACAAATGGTAAAACCACGACGGCCTATATTTTAGAACATTTACTAGGTGGATTTGAGGGACATGTTGGTTACATTGGAACGAATGGAATTCGTTATGGTGAGGTATTTATAGAACCGAGAAATACCACTCCTGAACCATTAAGCTTACAACAAACGTTTAACAACATGGTTAAAGCCGGTGTTCAAAATGTAGCGATTGAAGTTTCATCACATGCATTAGAACTTCACCGCGTGGATTACTGTCGCTTTAAAGTTGCATTATTTACGAATTTAACACCCGAACACTTAGATTTCCACCCAACAATGGAAGAATATTTTGAAGCAAAATATAAATTATTTACAATGTTAACGCCGGATGGTTATGGAATTGTGAATCTTGATGACGAATATGGGATTCAACTAGTGAATCGACTTAAAGCGGCTCAGCAACGTTTCTATACGTATGCCATTGAAAAGGATGCTGACTTTAGAGCGTTAGATGTGAGGATGACAACATCTGGGACGACCTTTACTTTGAAATCACCAGTAGGTCAGTACGAAGTGAAAACACCATTACTTGGAACATTTAATGTGCATAATGCATTAGGTGCTATGGCTTCGGCTTATGCAGCGGGAATGCCAATGGAACAAATCGTCTCATTGATTGCAAAATTATCGCCTGTTGATGGTCGTATGGAGATTATTAATGAGGGACAGGATTTTACAGTTATTGTGGATTATGCTCATACACCTGATGGGGTAGAGAAGGTTTTAGAATTTGTGAATGATATTAAACAAAGTTCTGTTAAAGTCGTGATCGGTTGTCCAGGTGACCGTGATCGTACAAAACGTCCCGTGATTGCAAAATTATCTGTGGATTATGCGGATGATGTCATTTTTACAACGGATGACCCTCATTCAGAAGACCCAGTCGATATCTTAAATGAAATGACACAAGGAATGGAAGAAAGTCATTATGAAGTCATTGTTGATCGTATTAAAGCAATTGAAGCAGCGATTAATAAAGCTCAGAAAAATGATATTGTCTTAATTGCAGGTCGTGGTCATGAAAAGGTTCAATATTGGAAAAGTGGAAATATTGAATTAGATGATCGTGAAGTAGCAAAAGAAATTTTACGTAAAAAACTTCAAATTGGATAAAAAAAGTGTTCCTCAATCGAGGAACACTTTTTTTAATGCTTTTTCTGACGTAATTTTTTCTTGAATTTTTTAAATTGTGGGAGTAGTTTGGTCCAAGCGAAATAACCGATTGGATCGATGACGTAATCAAATTCCCCAATGAACTCAGTAAAGTCTCCGCCAAATCCCTTTTTAAAACGATATAGACCGTATAGTGGATCAGACTCGTCTGTTTTTCCGCTGATTCCAAAGAAGTCATAGATTTCATAGCCAGCTTTTTTAGCTTCGGTGAAAGCTTGCCACTGAATATAATAGTTAGGCATGAATTCACGATACACATTATCACTTGCTCCGTATAAGTACCATGACTTGTTACCAAAGTAAGTGGCAATAATTCCTGACATGGTAATGCCAGCAGGATGTTCTTCATATAATTTTTGAAGCTCTTCTTTTTGTTGCGTTAAGTTATTTAATTTATTTGCTTCAGGTTCTAATTTGTTTTGAAGTTTTTGGCGCTTTTTCTCATTTAACTCTTTATTTTGAAGTTGAGCTTGTAAATTAGAAATTGATTGTTCGGTTTGCGCTAATTCTTCTTCGATATTTGCTAAGGCCTGTTTTGTATTTAATTTAGCTAAGTAAAGTTTACACATTTCATTTGGTGCCAAAGTGTCATACATATCTTCAAAATAAGAGAGAGGGCGTGTTAAGAACCCATCGCGTTCACCAGTGACACGCATAATGGCTTCAAATGTTTTTAAATCTTCACGATTTCCTTCAACAATTTCAATTCCTTTTTTCTGAGCGACCTTAATGTTATAGCGTGTTTTAGAATGGCATCCTTGTAATAAGTCTTTTTCTGAAGGGGTTAAATCTAAACGGAATGTATAACGAGGTTGAATGCTAGAATCAAAGTCTTGAGTGAATCCAAGGTGACGATAGCCTAAGTTCGTTAAAGTTTGAAGAAGTTCATTATTTGGGGCAGCACCTTCAACTTTCTCCCCATCAACTGTACGATCAACATATTTAATATCTGGATCAATTTTGATAAAGATCGCTTTTTTAGATTTGGCATATTGACGCATCGCTTCTGTGAATGTTTGGAGTAGTTGAGGATCATTAAAGTCAATAATATATCCGCGTGGGATATATAAGAAAGGACGTTTGATAATCGGAAGGAAGCGAATCAGAACGAGCGCTCCTGCAACTAAGTTTCCATCTGTATCTTCTAATCCGACGGTATCGAATGACCAGTCAGGTGATTTTGATTTGAAGACTCCCCATTCGTAGCTTTGTAAAAAGTGATTTTTTTGATGGCTGGCAGCGAAAGTATTAAAACGTTCTGCTGATAAATTGGTCACAAATTTCATAAAACTCCACCTTTAAGTTCTTGTTTATCAATAATATTATTATCGTTTATTATTATAACATAAAATCATTTTAATGAATTTATTTTGTTTTGTTTACAGAACCCGATATATGTTGTATAATATTACTGTTAATCGTAGCGAAGCGGAAGGAGGGTTAGTGGTGGCTAAAACTGTAGTTCGAAAAAACGAATCATTAGATGATGCATTACGTCGTTTTAAGAGAGAAGTATCTAAAGTAGGTACCCTTACTGAAGCTCGTAAACGTGAATATTACGTTAAACCGAGTATCAAACGTAAACAAAAATCTGAAGCAGCTCGTAAAACAGCTAGCAAACGTAACAAATACTAATTTTTAAATAGGTGATTTCAGTGGCATTACTCGATCAATTAAATGCTGATATGAAAGAGGCAATGAAAGCGAAACAAAAGGATCGCTTATCTGTCATTCGTATGTTAAAAGCATCTTTACAAAATGAATCAATTCATTTAGGTGTAGCAGAGTTAAATGAAGAACAGGAATTAACTGTTCTGTCACGTGAAGTTAAACAACGTCGAGATTCTTTAAAAGAATTTAGAGATGCTGATCGTGAAGATTTAGCAGAAAAAATCGAGCAAGAGTTAGTGTACTTAAATGCTTATTTACCAGCACAACTTACTGAGGAAGAGATTAAACAACTTATATCTGAAACAGCTAAAATGATTAACGCAATCAATCCATCTGACATGGGTAAGTTGATGGGTGCAATCGTTCCTAAAACAAAGGGACGTGCAGACGGTGCCCTAGTAAGTACATTAGTGAAAGCTTACTTAAACCAAAACTAAAACACACATTTATGTGTGTTTTTTTTAATTGGTGAGATATTAATAGTGTGCATAAAAAAAGATTATTAAATTCTAGAATTTAATAATCTTTTTATTTTATTTTTTAACTGTTTTCTTTAACGGTCCAGTCCAGTTTGTTAATCCACCTTCAAGTTGATAGATGTTTTCATATCCTTTTCCGTAAAGAACTAATGCCGCACGTTTACATACTTTACCTTTTTCACAATATAAGTAGATTGGTAAGTCACGACGTAATTTACCTGGGTTACGTGTTAACATTACAAATGGAATGTTACGAGCCCCGTTGATATGTCCTTGATCAAATTCCTCTTTTTTGCGGAGGTCTACTAATTGTCCTTTACGCATATTCTCAACGAATTCTTTTTCTGATAAATTCACGACAGCCTTTTTTGATTCACGGCGCATCATAATAAATAGTCCTAAAATGATCCCTAAAATAATCGCAATGATTAATAATCTCCAATCCATCATTAGAACCTCCTTTTTCTTAATTATAATAATATTTTACAGAATTTTAAGATAAAAATAAAGCACTTTTATAGGGATATCGTGGGAGTTTTTAAAACAATCAGGGATAAAATACTAAGAGATTAGGAAAAGGCTAAAAAAAGAGGTTTTATTAGGCAAAAAAGGGCGGGTTTGCATGGACAATTTAATCATTAATCGTTATAATTAAATACGGAAATGATTATCATACTACTAGGAGTAGTTTGTATAGTGTGCAAGGAGGATTTTTATGATTTCTACAAATGATTTTAAAACAGGAATGACAATCGATTACGAAGGAAACTTATTCCAAGTTATCGAATTCCAACACGTTAAACCAGGTAAAGGGCAAGCGTTCGTACGTTCTAAATTACGTAACTTACGTACTGGAGCTGTTATTGATAATACATTCAATGCAGGTGAAAAAGTTAAACGTGCTCACATTGAAAAATCAACAATGCAATTCTTATACTCAATGGGTGAAGAATATGTATTCATGAACAATGAAACATATGAGCAATTAGAAATCCCAGTTGCACAATTAGATTATGAGAAAAACTTCTTAGTTGAAGGTATGGAAGTTAAAATCAATACATTCAACAGCGAAATTTTAGGGGTTGAAGTACCTGAAAAAGTAACTTTAGAAGTTGTTGAATGTGAACCAGGTGTGAAAGGAAACACAGCTTCAAATGCAACTAAGAGTGCAACAGTTTCAACTGGATACTCTTTACAAGTTCCATTATTCGTTGAAGTTGGAGATAAATTAATCATCAACACTAACGATGGACGTTATGTTTCTCGTGGGTAATCGTTTATAATTGAATGATTCTGAAAGACTTAAAAGGCTGCTGCTTTTTAAGTCTTTTTTTATTTTCTAAAACAAGTCAAGAAATAGGTGTTTAAAGGTACGAGAGGGAGGTGTTTTTCCGACAGTGAAAACAATAGGTGATTTGTTTTAAGGCGTTTTAAGCAGGAATATGACGTGTATTTAATAGATGATAGAGGGTACGAGGTAAGAATGGTCTGAAAGTATCATTTTTTTCTTTAAGAGGACATAAGGTTAAGTAGCAAATTTTAATGAAAGGATGAGGTGTAAGAGACATGCCGATAGTTGATGTAACGGGATTACTAAGGTTTGCAGGAGTTGCGTTTATGCTTGGATTTGTTGCGTTGTTTTTTAAAAAGTTTGATGTTGGAAAGGAAATAAGTGAGTTAGTCATGCTAGCTGGGTATGTTTATATGTTAGTCTTTATTGTGCAACTCATTGAAGTTTTAATGACGAGTTTACGAACGATTTTTATGCTATAAAGGAGGGGGCCATCATTGATATTGTCAAAATACTTACACTCGTAATTGCATGTGCCATTATTTATTTATTATTAAATGAAGTCAATTCAAAATACGCCAAATGCTTTAGCTTAGTTTTGCTAACGTATTTTTTTATGATGGCCTTACAACTCTTATCAAGTATGATTGGAGAAATCACTAACGTCTTTTTGAATTTTAATGTAGAGCAGCAGTATGTGACCATTATTATTCGATTAATTGGGATTGTGTATTATGCAGAATTCGTTAGCTTTTTGTTAACGGAAGCGAGTTTGGGTAATGTTGGAAAGATGTTTGAGTACATCGTTAAGTTGTATTTAATTGGATATAGCTTACCCATGATTATTACACTCTTTGAACTTATCTTATCAGTCGTCTAACTAATTTATGTACTAGGAGGGGGAGCAATGGATGGAGCAAGTGTGGATCTATCATCTTTTGAAAATATTTGGGCTGAGATTTACAGTCAATATGATTGGCTCATCAATGCGGACTACTTAGATAAATCCAATCTGTTAAATGTTGAGAATTTTAATATTGTTGGATTTTTTCAATCGCTAGGTGATTATGCGATGCATGAATTATCCACGGGTTTTTCTCAATTTAAAAGTATTTTAATTTTTTTGTTGATTATCGCATTGTTTCAAAATATTCAATCCTCGTTTTCAACGAAGTATGAGAAAATCACGAATACCGTTTTAAAACTAGTTTTGATGGTTCAGCTCTTTCAGTTATTTATTTTTTATCATGATTATGTATTAGATATTTTAACGAGATATATGAATATTGTCGTCGCGATTTTTCCAATTTTATTATCGTTGATTACGATTACGGGTGCTCTTTGGAATCAGGCGTTATTTAAACCTGCGGTTGTCTTTTTAATTAATGCTTCTTATTTCTTTATTAACGCGATTAGTATGCCTTTAACAGTCGTTGGGACGATTTTTGGCTTTATTAATCAGATTAATATTGAAGACTTGTACGGTCGTTTAATTGAATTTATTAATAAAATTGCGATTTGGACATTAGGTGGCTATTTTGCCTTTTTTTTAACATTAATGTCCATTCAGAATATAACACTTAGCTTTGCGGACGGATTGTTTTTTCGAACGACACAAAACTTAATGAATCATATCCCTGTGATTGGAACGCGTTTTACAGATACGGTTGTCTCAGTTGTTTCGACGTTATCCATTTTAAGAAATAGTGTTGGGCTACTTAGTGTAATTACTTTAGTCGTCGTCGTGGCATTCCCAGTGATAAAGGTTGGTGTTAGCCTAATTTTATTTCGTTTATTAGGAGCGGTGATTCAACCGATTATTAGCAAAGATTATATTAAAATTTTAGATGTCTTTAATACGGGGATGACGAATTTACTCGTCATTATGATTATTATTGGTGTCATGTTTATCTTTACATTCTTCATTATTTTATACAGTTCAAATATGATGCTACTAACGAACTAATTCTAGGTGACAAGTTTTGAGGAGATGGGAAAAGATATGCTATATGAATACGCAAAGCAAATAATCGCTATGTTTTTTTTGATAGCTATTGTCAATTTATTGGTTATTCCGGCTTCCTATAAGAAAATAATTACATTTTATCTTCACTTTTTTATCATAGTTATCATTTTAAAGCCGGTGATTAGTATAATGAATAATGAAGTTAGTTCATTCATTGATTCGATTTCATTTATCAATGAAGAGGAATTTGATCAATCCATTCAGTATTACCAAGGGCTAGTTGAAATTGATTTATCGAAAGTAACGATGGCTGAGATTGAGACATTAGTTCGTCATGCTGAAAGTGGATGCCAAGTTCAAATCGTGGGATTTGATTTCAGTGAAGTGCTAACGCTAGAGATGGTTGAGACTGAGGAGGAGGCAAAAACGTGCGTGCTCAATAAATTAGGTCTTAATCGGGAGGATGTCGTTTTTAAGAGGGGAGGTCGATGAAAAGAGGCAACTAAATTGGAATCTAACATGAGGTGAGATAGGGGGTAGAAGATGTGGAAAAGAAACCGACAGAAAAGTCAGGGTCAATAAGCTTAACAATTCGTAAGGTAATGACTGATCTAGGACCATTTAGAATCATCCTGTTGATTGGAGCCATCTTTGTGGTGTCATTCTTGTTAAAAGATGATTTTAGCTCTCTGTCTGGGAATCATTTATCTTCGGCACCATCTGTCGAGGCAAGACACAAAGAACAGATCACAGCTTTATTTGATTCAATAGAAGGAGTAACAGTCGATAGTATAAATATCTCATATAAATCGGTTGCTGATTCTTCAACGACACTCTTTGTTTCAAGTCAAACAGATACTGTTTCAAATGGCGTTGTGATCGTCTATCGAGGGACGATTAAAGCACCTTATGATGTGACGCATGCCATCAGTTTGTTGCTTGATGTTCCAATTCATCAAATTTCATTATTAAATGCATCTGAACTAGGGGGAAATTAAAATGAACAAAAATTCATATGTAACAGCCGCATTATTTGTAGTTTTCGTATTATTAACTGTATTCTATATTAGTATTGGAGATAGCAAGGATTCAACAACGAATAAAGTGGGGTCAACATCAACGTTACCACAAGCAAATTTAGAGATTAATCCAACAGACGCTCAAAGTGGAAGTGAGTTAGTTTCAAACCAAGAGTCTGGAGATGATGAGACAGAGACAGCGGGAACATCATCTGAGGTTAGTGCTATTCAAGTGCAAAGAACTGAGGCAGCTAAAGCTAAAAGCCAATTACAAGCTGATTTAACAGCGATTATTGCAAGCAAAGATGCTGATGCTGAAGAAAAAAGTGAAGCAAAAGATAATTTAGAAAAAATTAATAAAGATGCACAACATGAAAGTATTCTTGAATCGATGATTAAAGCAAAAGGATATTCAGATGTTTTAGTTCGAGTGAACGAGGAGACTGTTCAAGTTCATTTACAATTATCTGAATCCCAATCAGAACCGACATTAGAACAAACAAACGAAATTATTATGATGGTAAAAACAGAATTTACAACTGATCCAGATGTTTTGGTTCAATTAACGCCAATTAATTAAGAATAAAAAAATGAGCCAGGTCGATGGGGTGCTTGGCTCATTTTTTAAAATAGCTCTGTTAGACAATTTTTTTGGTAACAAATCGCTTGATCTCAACGATTATTACATCCCGTTTTTAAAGATTCTATCTAGTTCAAGCGGCTAAATAACGAATCACAACCGTTTCGTCTAACAGGTTTTTTGGTTCTATAATATTTGGTGTGGGTGATTCCCACACTTCTTTTATTTGGAATAAAAAA
>OHAG01000106.1_pt1 | contig 73508 bp, 64 predicted proteins | sample 1577081 | NCBI WGS metagenome assembly OHAG01 (sample SAMEA3541513, study PRJEB24748) | human gut metagenome | biome: human gut; feature: human-associated habitat; material: faeces | place: China | collected 2012
CAACAGCATCCATGAGGTCGAGGATGGACTGTTTAGCTTTTTCGTCGCCTTCGAGAGCCTGGAGAGCGGAGCCTACGATAATGGGTACATCATCGCCCGGATAATCATAGGAGCTCAGGAGGTCACGAACTTCCACTTCTACGAGTTCGATCAATTCCGGATCGTCAACCTGGTCAGCTTTGTTCAGGTATACAACGATAGCCGGTACGCCTACCTGGCGGGCAAGCAGGATGTGTTCACGTGTCTGCGGCATCGGGCCGTCAGCAGCGGATACTACGAGGATAGCACCGTCCATCTGAGCAGCGCCGGTGATCATGTTCTTTACATAGTCAGCATGCCCCGGGCAGTCAACGTGTGCATAATGGCGGTTGTCTGTTTCGTATTCAACGTGTGCCGTGTTGATTGTAATACCACGTTCACGTTCTTCCGGTGCTTTATCGATATCAGCATAGTCTTCGAATTTAGCATAGCCTTTTTCGGAGAGTACTTTTGTGATAGCAGCCGTCAGAGTTGTTTTGCCATGGTCAACGTGACCGATGGTGCCAATGTTAACATGCGGTTTGGTTCTTTCGTAATGTTCTTTTGCCATTTTGCATTTCCTCCAATGTGTATTTTAGGATATTTTAGCCTTTGTCGCTAATAACTTTTTCCGCTACGTTCTTAGGAACTTCTTCGTAGTGGTCAAAAGTCATTGTATAGACGCCACGGCCCTGCGTCTTAGAACGCAGATCCGTTGCATAGCCAAACATTTCTGCCAACGGTACGAAGGCGTTGATGTGTTCTGCACCGGAACGCATTTCCATGCCTTCGACACGGCCACGGCGGGAGTTCAGGTCACCGATAACGTCGCCCATGTATTCTTCCGGAACAACAACTTCAACTTTCGTGTACGGTTCGAGGAGAACCGGGTTAGCTTTCTTAGCGCCTTCTTTGAAGCCCATGGAGCCGGCGATCTTAAATGCCATTTCCGAGGAGTCAACATCATGGTAAGAGCCGTCGAATACGACAACTTTGATGTCTACCATCGGGAAGCCTGCGAGTACGCCTGTTTCCATTGCTTCTCTGACACCAGCTTCAACGGAGCCGATGTATTCTTTAGGAATTGCACCGCCAACGACTTTGTTTTCAAATTCAAAGCCCTGACCAGCTTCCTGCGGAATAAGTTTGAGCCAGCAGTCACCATACTGACCACGGCCACCAGACTGACGGACGAAACGGCCTTCCTGTTCGACGCTCTTGCGAATGGTTTCGCGGTATGCAACCTGAGGTTTGCCGACGTTGCAGTCTACTTTGAATTCGCGGGACATACGGTCAACGATGATGTCCAAATGAAGTTCGCCCATGCCGGAGATGATGGTCTGGCCTGTTTCAGCATCGGTGTGTACTTTGAAGGTCGGATCTTCTTCTGCCAGACGGGAAAGGGCTACGCCCATCTTTTCCTGGTCAGCTTTGGTCTTCGGTTCAACAGCAACGGAGATAACCGGATCAGGGAATTCCATTTTTTCCAGAATGATCGGGTGTTTTTCATCGCAAAGTGTATCGCCAGTCGTCGTATCTTTGAGACCAACAATACCGCCAATATCACCTGTATAGGCGATAGAAACTTCTTCACGGTGGTTAGCGTGCATACGCAGGATACGGCCTACACGTTCTTTTTTGCCTTTTGTAGAGTTGTAGACATATGTACCGGATTCGAGCGTACCCGAATAAATACGGAAGAATGCCAATTTACCTACAAAGGGGTCAGCCATGATCTTAAAGGCCAGGGCCGAGAACGGAGCGTCATCCGATGCTTCGCGCGTTTCTTCTTCATCTGTATCCGGGTTCGTACCTTTAACAGGAGGAATATCGAGCGGCGACGGCATGTAATCTACTACAGCGTCGAGCAGCATCTGTATACCTTTGTTTTTGTATGCAGAACCGCAAAGTACCGGGAACATAGCGTTCGTGCAGACAGCTTTACGGATTGCTTTTTTGAGTTCGTCGATCGTGATTTCTTCGCCTTCGAGATACTTCATCATCAGTTCTTCGTCTGTATCGCATACAGCTTCGATCATGATGTTGTGGTATTCTTCGGTTTCGTCTTTCATGTCGTCCGGAATATCGACAACTTCGATTTCTTTACCGAGGTCATCATCATAAATTTCTGCTTTCATCGTGATCAGATCAATGATCCCTTTGAAATCTGCTTCAGCACCGATCGGCAGCTGAATAGCAACGGCGTTAGCCTGCAGACGGTCTTTCATCATTTGTACGCAGTTCAGGAAATCTGCACCAGTCGTATCCATCTTGTTGATGAAAGCGATACGCGGTACATGGTAGTGTTCTGCCTGACGCCAAACCGTTTCGGACTGCGGTTCTACCCCGCCTTTGGCGGAGAAAACAGCAACAGAACCATCGAGTACGCGCAAGGAACGTTCAACTTCTACCGTGAAGTCAACGTGCCCCGGAGTATCGATGATGTTGATACGATGTCCTTTCCAATGAGCCGTCGTAGCAGCGGACGTGATCGTAATGCCACGTTCCTGTTCCTGGGCCATCCAGTCCATGGTAGCAGCGCCATCATGAACTTCGCCGATTTTATGAACTCGGCCGGTGTAGAAAAGGATTCGTTCTGTTGTCGTGGTTTTACCGGCATCGATGTGGGCCATGATACCAATATTTCTTGTTTTTTCCAAAGGAAATTCTCTACCCACGATTTTTTCCACTCCTCATGTAATAATCTAATTACCAGCGATAATGTGCAAAAGCCTTATTGGCTTCAGCCATTTTATGCGTATCTTCTTTCTTCTTTACAGCAGCGCCTGTGTTATTGAAGGCATCCATCAATTCACCAGCGAGCTTTTCTTTCATCGTGCGTTCGCCACGTTTACGGGCGTAGCCTACGGTCCAACGAATACCGAGGGACAGACGGCGGTCTGCACGTACTTCAACCGGTACCTGGTAGTTGGCACCGCCGACACGGCGGGCACGTACTTCGAGTACGGGCATTACATTGTTGAGAGCCTGTTCAAAAACTTCCAACGGTTCTTTGTTCATTTTGGAACGGATGATGTCGAATGCATCGTATACGATGGATTCAGCGACACCTTTTTTGCCGTCCAGCATTACTTTATTGATGAAGCGCGTTACCAATTTGGAATGGTACACCGGATCCGGCAGCACATCGCGCTTGGGCACTGGGCCTTTTCTTGGCATGTCTAATTCCTCCCTTTATATGTAGGTTATCTTTTCATCTTAACTTGGCTGGCAACGATTATTTGCCTTTTTTAGCGCCGTACTTGGAACGGGACTGATGACGATCAGCTACACCAGCTGTATCCAAAGCACCACGTACGATGTGATAACGTACACCAGGAAGGTCCTTAACACGACCGCCTCTGATTAATACAACACTGTGTTCCTGTAAATTGTGACCAATGCCGGGGATATACGCAGTTACTTCGATAGCGTTCGTCAAGCGTACACGGGCAACTTTACGCAGAGCAGAGTTAGGTTTCTTCGGCGTTGCTGTGTAAACACGTGTGCAAACGCCACGTTTCTGCGGGCAGTTTTTTAAAGCCGGTGCTGTGGATTTCGTAATGGAATCCTGACGACCTTTTCGAACCAATTGGTTGATTGTTGGCATATGGGCACCTCCTCTCCAAACAATTAGATTTATAATGTAATCACCAAAGGAGCCAGTGGCTCCGGAAAGTGATATTACCAAAATTAAGCAAGCACTCCTACAGCGGCTGCGCCGACTTTGATCCGGCAGGCCTGTCCCAGCTCTGCCATGGTGCTGTTCTGATCGACGGGAATTCCCATTTCAGAAGCACAGGCCAGTAACGGGGCGACAACCTGGGCATCGCAATCCTTTGCAATGTACAGCTGTGTGACTTCGTTTCGTTTCATTGCTTTTAGCGTCTGTTTGGCACCGACGGTTTTCTTTACGGTTCCCAATATTTCTAAGCTCACGAAACATCACTCCTTAGAATATGCAATTTGTGCGCAGTGCCAACACTGCGATACTTAGATATTTTATCATCAGCCCCTGGGGATGTCAATGATTTTTTCGTAAAGTAAGCCATCTTTTATTACACTGTGCCGGGTGTTTTATTTTTTTCTGTGCGGCCGAATGCGGTTCATTCTATGAGAAAATGTAAAAACATCCTGCTACGTTCCTCCCTGTGGGGAGGCCGTAGCAGGATGTTTCCTGATAAAGCGCAGGTACTTATGCTTCTTCCGGCATGTCGACGGGATTGCCTTCTTCGTCTTCATACGTAACGGCCGGCGGAATCGTCTTGACAACTTTTACCTTGCGGTAACGGCTCATGCCTGTACCGGCAGGAATCAGCTTGCCAATAATGACGTTTTCCTTGAGGCCCAGGAGCGGGTCGACCTTACCTTTAATAGCTGCATCGGTGAGGACACGTGTCGTTTCCTGGAAGGATGCGGCCGAAAGGAACGATTCTGTAGCCAAGGCGGCTTTAGTAATCCCCAAGAGGATGGCCTTGCCGACGGCTTCCTTGCTCCCGGCTGCTTTCAGACGCTTGTTCTGATCTTCAAAGATGTTGACGTCTACATAATCGCCAGGCAGGAGATCGGCAGAACCGGGATCTTCGATCTTAATCTTCCGCAGCATCTGGCGGACGATGACTTCGATGTGTTTATCGTTAATTTCAACACCCTGGGATTTGTAAACCTTCTGTACTTCGTATACGAGGTACCGCTGTGTAGCTTCTACACCGAGGATCCGCAGGATATCATGCGGGTTGATGGAACCGGCAGTAATACGCGTACCCTTTTCGATGACATCACCTTCGTGGACGACGAGGTGCGAGCCATACGGAATAGTGTAGCTCCGTTCTTCGCCGTTTTTGGCAACGACATGTACGATATTGATATCGTGATGGTCTTCTTTTTCCGTAATGGAAACAGTGCCGTCGATTTCTGTAACGATAGCATTGCCCTTCGGTTTACGTGCTTCAAACAATTCTTCGACACGAGGAAGACCCTGTGTAATATCGCCGGCAGAAGCGACGCCGCCTGTATGGAAGGTACGCATAGTCAGCTGTGTGCCCGGTTCACCGATGGACTGGGCAGCAATGATGCCGACCGATTCACCGACGTTAACCTTGCCGCCTGTACCGAGGTCACGGCCATAGCACTTAGCACATACGCCATAGCGGCTGCGGCACGTGAGGACGCTGCGGATTTTGACCTTATCGTAATATTTAACGACTTCTTTGGCCTTATCTTCCATAATTTCTTCGTTCAACGGTACGATAACTTCGCCTGTGTCTTTATTAATCAATGTTTCAGCTGCCGTACGGCCAACAATACGGTCTTCCAGCGGTTCGATGACGCCATTGCCTTCGACAATAGCCGTTACATAGACACCACGGATATCGTTGTTGCGTACTTTGACTTCCGTTACGTCGCTCGTGAGGATGCGTTCAATCGCATCTTCTGTCAGCGGTGTACCGGCCGGGCAGATTTCATTCTGGTTCGAATCGATTACAGCTGTTTCGACGGTCTTGCCCAGCATATTTTCTACCATGGACTGGCGCAAGGCTGCGCGGATGCTGTCTTCCGGTGCGCCGAGATATACCGTTTCGATGACGTTGGTATGATTCATGTCGTCATTGATATCCATCTGGCTGCCACGGAGGGAGAGCTTCGGCACCTTGTGGGCAACGAGGACGTCCATATCATCTGTCGTCAGCAAGTGTTCTTCTTCGAAGATCACTTCGCCCGTTTCCGTATCGACAATTTCCTTAGCCAACACGCGGCCAATGAGCTTATCTGCCAAGAGCGTTACAGCCTGGCGGCACGAGCCGGCCAGACGGGCCCGTTCGCGGACCAAATCGATACCGAATACGTCGCAGTCGTCTTCACGGACGATAACGTCCTGGGAAACGTCGACGAGACGACGGGTCAGGTACCCCGAGTCAGCTGTACGCAGTGCCGTATCGGCCAAGCCTTTACGGGCGCCATGGGACGATGTAAAGTAATCCAATACGGACAAGCCTTCGCGGAAGTTTGCTTTGATCGGCAAGTCGATGATCCGGCCAGACGGGTCAGCCATCAAGCCACGCATACCGGCAACCTGACGGATCTGCTGTTTATTACCACGGGCACCGGAGTCAGCCATCATGAAGATGGAGTTGAACGGATCCATGTTATCCATCATGACTTCTGTGACATCATCTGTTGCTTTTTCCCAAAGGGCGCACGTCTTACGATAGCGTTCATCTTCTGTAATCAAGCCGCGCAAGTACATCTGTGTAACATTCTGTACCTGCTTGTCGGCTGCGTCGAGGATGTCCCATTTTTCTTCCGGAATCTGAATATCCGAAATGGCAATGGACATGCCGGCCTGTCGTGCATAGTGATAGCCAATATTTTTAATACGGTCCAGGAGTTCTGCCGTTTCCGTATTGCCAACGAGATGGAAGCAGGCATCGACGAGTTTGCCGATCTGTTTCTTATTCATCAGTACGCCCAGGCAATCGACATCGACGTATTCTTTGCCTTCTTTAAAGGCGGCGACGGCTTCCTTGTCGATCTTACGCGACGGCAAGGGCCGTACACTCAGGAGGTCGACATTAAATTTATCTTTCATGGCCTGGAAGCCATAATCCAGGATGCGGCCTTCGCTATCTTTGATCTTAACGAAGTGTGTCGAATCGATGAGGCCGTTTTCATAGGCAAAGACGGCATCTTCTGGATTGGTAAAGACCATGACTTTATCTGTGTGATACAAACGCAGTGGTTCGTACAACTGGTAATTATAGAGGAGCTTGCCTGCCGTCGTTTCAATGAGGCCGTGTTCCGGAATCCGGACTTTGATCAGCGCTTCAATTTCAATCGCTTTGGCATCGTAGGCGAGCATGACTTCATCGTAATTGGAGAAGATCTTGCCTTCGCCCTTAGCACCCGGTTTAACCAGTGTCAGGTAGTACGCGCCGAGAACCATATCCTGTGTCGGTACGGCAACAGGCTTGCCATCCTTCGGCGCCAGGATGTTATGGGCCGAGAGCATGAGGGTTCTGGCTTCAGACTGGGCTTCAATGGAGAGCGGCAGATGGCAGGCCATCTGGTCACCGTCGAAGTCAGCGTTGTAGGCAGTACAAACGAGGGGATGCAGCTTGATGGCGCGGCCTTCCCAGAGGATCGGTTCGAAGGCCTGAATGCCCAAGCGATGCAACGTCGGGGCACGGTTCAGGAGAACAGGATGTTCCTTGATGACGTCTTCCAGGACGTCCCATACTTCGCCACTGACGCGTTCTACTTTTTTCTTTGCGTTCTTGATATTTGTAGCAATGCCCTTTTCCACAAGCTTTTTCATGACGAACGGCTTGAAGAGTTCCAAGGCCATTTCTTTCGGCAGACCGCACTGGTGCATTTTCAGTTCAGGACCGACAACGATAACGGAACGGCCGGAATAGTCGACACGTTTACCGAGGAGGTTCTGACGGAAACGGCCCTGTTTCCCTTTCAGCATATCCGACAGGGATTTCAGAGGACGGTTGCCCGGACCCGTAACAGGACGGCCACGACGGCCATTATCGATCAATGCGTCGACAGCTTCCTGAAGCATACGCATTTCGTTACGGACGATGATATGAGGAGCGCCCAATTCGAGGAGACGGCTCAGGCGGTTATTACGGTTGATGACACGGCGATACAGGTCATTCAGGTCAGACGTAGCGAAACGGCCACCATCAAGCTGTACCATCGGGCGCAGTTCCGGCGGAATAACCGGAACGACGTCGAGGATCATCCATTCCGGTTTATTGCCGGAATGACGGAAGGCTTCTACGACTTCCAAACGGCGGATCGCACGTACGCGGCGCTGGCCCGAAGAATCACGCAGTTCTTCACGCAATTCTTTATCTAAGGCATCGAGATCCAGGTTCTGCAACAGTTCTTTAATAGCTGCAGCACCCATGCCGACGCGGAAACGTTCGCCATACATGTCATAATACTGGCTGTATTCTGTTTCCGTCAGCAACTGTTTTTGTACGAGCGGCGTATCGCCCGGATCAAGGACGATATACGAAGCAAAATACAATACTTTTTCCAGCGAACGCGGCGAAATATCAAGGATCAGCCCCATCCGGCTCGGAATGCCTTTAAAATACCATATATGTGAAACCGGCGTAGCCAGTTTAATATGCCCCATGCGTTCACGACGAACTTTGGCCCGCGTTACTTCAACGCCGCAGCGGTCGCAGACGACGCCTTTATAACGGATGCGTTTATACTTACCGCAATGGCATTCCCAGTCTTTTGTCGGCCCAAAGATGCGTTCACAAAACAGGCCGTCCCGTTCCGGTTTCAACGTCCGGTAATTGATCGTTTCCGGCTTTTTTACTTCGCCGTACGACCATTCCAGGATTTTTTCCGGTGATGCCAGACCAATCCGCATAGAATCAAATTCATTCACATCCAGCACAAATACCGCTCCCTTCTCTGCGTGTACTATTATTCTTCATCATTATTATCGGTATCGTTATCCCCACCGGGAACAGTTTCATAGGTCATGCCACTCATGACATCGTCTTCTTCGCCGGCTGTGACATATTCATCATCAGAGTTTTCCGCGTCATCCGGTGTAGCTGCGCCTGCTTCATGATGAGCTGCTGCGTCTACGCCTTCTTCGCCTTCCATGACCTGACGGATTTCGTCGCTATCACCCTGTTCGATATCGTCATCATCATCGAGTTCCTTAATGACGACTTCTTCACCGTCTTCATTCAGGATCTGTACGTCAAGACCGATAGCCTGCAATTCCTTCAGCAATACCTTGAAGGATTCCGGTACGCCCGGTTCAGGAATATTTTCGCCTTTGACGATCTTTTCGTATGCCTTAACACGGCCGACAACATCGTCAGATTTTACCGTCAGCATTTCCTGCAGCGTATAGGCTGCGCCGTAGGCTTCAAGAGCCCAAACTTCCATTTCCCCGAAACGCTGGCCACCGAACTGGGCTTTACCACCGAGCGGCTGCTGTGTAACCAGGGAGTACGGACCGGTCGAGCGGGCATGGATCTTATCGTCGACCAGGTGATGCAGTTTGAGGAAGTACGTATACCCGACAGTGACGCGGCGGTCGAACGGTTCGCCTGTACGGCCATCGTAGAGGACCGTTTTGCCATCTTCCGGCAGACCGGTCATCTTGAGGGCTGCAAAGACATCTTCTGCATGGGCACCATCGAATACCGGTGTAGCAATGTGAATACCGGCTTTATCCGGCTTCGGCATGCCGTATTTATCATAATCATAGCCATTTTCACGCAGTTTGGCTTCCAGTGTCGGATCCATGTTCTTGATCTGCATGCCTAATTCATGCATGGCCCAGCCCAAGTGGGTTTCCAGTACCTGTCCGATATTCATACGGGAAGGTACGCCCAAGGGGTTCAGCACGATCTGAACCGGTGTGCCATCAGGCAGGAACGGCATGTCTTCCTGGCGCATTACGCGGGAAACAACGCCCTTGTTACCATGACGGCCGGACATCTTATCGCCTTCGTGAATCTTACGTTTCTGGGCAATGTAAACGCGGACCAGACGGTTTACGCCCGGCGGCAGTTCATCGCCATTTTCACGGGAGAAGACGCGGACGTCGACGATCTTGCCGGATTCGCCGTGCGGTACACGCAGGGACGTGTCGCGGACTTCCCGTTCTTTATCGCCGAAGATAGCCCGCAGGAGACGTTCTTCCGGAGTCAGTTCCGTTTCGCCCTTCGGCGTTACTTTACCGACCAATACGTCACCGGGGAATACATCGGCACCGATCATGATAATCCCGTCTTCATCGAGGTTCTTCGTGCTGTCTTCACTGACATTCGGGATTTCACGGGTAATTTCTTCAGAGCCTAATTTCGTATCACGGGCATCGCATTCATATTCTTCAATATGGACGGATGTATAGAGATCGTTTTTCGGCAGATCTTCACTAAGGAGAACAGCATCTTCGTAGTTATAGCCTTCCCACGGCATGTAGGCGACGAGGATGTTATAGCCAAGGGCCAATTCGCCACCATCCGTAGCCATGCCGTCAGCCAGTACCTGGCCGGCTTCTACGTGTTCGCCCTTATAGACGAGCGGACGCTGGTTGATACAGGTGCTCTGGTTAGAACGGACGAATTTGATCAATTTATACGAATCTACAGAGCCTTCGTCTGTCGTAACTACGATTTCATCGCCGGTTACGCGTTTTACGACACCGGCATGTTTTGCCAGGATGCAGACGCCGGAGTCACAGGCGGCTTTATATTCCATACCTGTACCGACGAGCGGTGCCTGCGTGCGCAGGAGAGGTACGGCCTGACGCTGCATGTTCGCACCCATGAGGGCACGGTTCGCATCATCGTTTTCCAGGAACGGAATCATAGAAGTACCGACGGAAACAACTTCTTTTGGCGATACGTCCATGAAGTCTACGCGTTCTGCCCGGAATTCACGGGTATCTTCACCGTGACGGCAGGCAACACGTTCATTGACGAAATGGCCGTCATCCGTCAGCGGTTCGTTAGCCTGGGCAATGATATACTGTTCTTCTTCATCAGCTGTAATATAATGTACGTCGTTCGTTACGACGTGTGTTTCTTTATCTACACGGCGGTACGGTGCTTCGATGAAACCGAATTCGTTTACTTTACCAAAGCAGGCCAAGGACGAGATCAGACCGATGTTCGGACCTTCAGGCGTTTCTACCGGGCACATACGGCCGTAGTGAGAGTGATGGACGTCGCGGACTTCGAAGCCTGCGCGTTCACGCGAGAGACCGCCAGGGCCAAGGGCACTGAGACGGCGTTTATGTGTCAGTTCAGCCAAGGGGTTTGTCTGGTCCATGAACTGGGACAGCTGGCTGGAACCGAAGAATTCTTTAATAGCAGCGACGACAGGGCGGATATTGATCAGCATCTGCGGTGTGATCTGTTCCGTATCCTGTGTCGTCATGCGTTCGCGGACAACACGTTCCATACGGGTCAGGCCAATGCGGAACTGATTCTGGAGCAATTCGCCAACGCAGCGCAGACGACGGTTGCCCAAATGGTCAATATCGTCGACATTGCCAAAGCCATCCATGAGGTTCAGGAGGTAGTCGATATTGGCAATGATGTCTTCCGGTGTAATCGTGCGATGGTCATACGGGAGATTGCTGTTGTTACAGATCACCTTATATACGGAACCATTGGCTTTTTCTACATAGGCAATGGCCAGGCCATCACCGGCATAGACGCCGCTTTCTTTAATCTTTTCAACTTCGGCCGAGCCAATTTCCGTATGTGCTTCGATGACGACTTCGCCCGTTTCCGGGTTGACAATCGGTTCGTGCAGGGTCAGGCCAAAGAGACGGCGTTCCCAGCCCAGCTTCTTACCGGCCTTGTAACGGCCAACGCGGGCCATATCATAGCGGCGCGGATCGAAGAAGATGTTTTCAAAGAGGCTGCGTGCGCTTTCTACTGTCGGCGGTTCGCCCGGACGGAGTTTTTTATAGATTTCTACGAGAGCTTCATCCTGCGATTCTGTCGTATCCTTTTCAAACGTCGCTTTCAGGCGTTTGTCGTCATAGAACAGTTCGAGAATATCAGCATTGCTCGACCAGCCTAAAGCACGGATCAATACGGTAACCGGGATTTTACGGTTACGGTCGATACGGGCATAGACGATATCGTTTGCATCTGTTTCGAGTTCGATCCAGGCACCACGGTTCGGGATAACCGTCGAGTTGTACAGACGGATCCCCATGGGGTCGATTTCACGACCGTAGTACACGCCAGGAGAACGGACCAACTGGCTGACAATAACACGTTCAGCACCGTTGATAATGAACGTACCTGTATCGGTAATCAGCGGAAAATCACCCATAAATACTTCCTGATCCTTAATTTCACCGGTCACATGATTGACCAGGCGGATCTGGACACGCAATGGCGCAGCATACGTCGTATCACGTTTCTTGCACTCCTGGATGTCGTATTTGGGATCTCCCAATTTAAAATTTTCAAAGGACAAGGATAAATTCCCCGCGGCATCTTCGATAGGCGAAATATCCTTGAATATATCTTTCAGCCCTTTTTCTAAGAACCATTCGTAAGACTTAATCTGTAAGTCCAGCAAATGCGGCATCTTCAAGACTTCGTTGATCTTCGCATACGTATAGCGAGTTCTTTTCCCAACTTGTACAGGTTTGAACATGCTGTTACTTCACCCCTTATAAAAAGTAAATCATTCGACGGAAACGTATCTTGTCAAAGCGACAAAAAAGCAAGGCTCCCTATCAAGAATAGACTGAACCTTGCTTAATTTTTTTGTTGACCGGAAGCATTTCCTCCATGCATTTCACCAATAGCACACTCGCAAATTGAACATTTTGCAATGAGTAATTATATCATGTGAAAATACACTTGTCAACTTTTATTTTATTGTTTTTTTCTTTAAAATTTACTGGATTTTGGCCAGTGTATATTTCTTTTTACCCTTCCGCACGATAACGAAGCGGCCATGAGAATTTTTATGAGGCCGTACGATTTCGTCCAGGCTGGTTACTTTCACGCCGTTAATCGTAATGGCACCATTCGTTACGTCTTCACGGGCCTGCCGCTTGGACGAATAAATGGTAGAATCGACGAGCCAGTTGACGACGTCTTTTTCTTCATTCGTCACATTGACCGTCGGCATCTTGCCAAAGGCCTGGGTGAGTTCGCTTTCCGAAAGATCGGCAATGCTGCCATGATACAGGGCTTCTGTAATATTCTGGGCTTCTTTCAGCGCTTCCGGGCTGTGTACGAAGGACGTTACTTCTTCAGCCAGACGGCGCTGGGCCAGGCGTTTTTCCGGTTCGGTCTTAACGGCTTCTTCGAGAGCATCGATTTCTTCTTTGCTGAGGAAGGTAAAGTATTTCAGGTATTTTACGACGTCAGCATCATCCTGGTTGAGCCAGAACTGATAGAATTCGAAAGGCGAGGTCTTCTTCGGATCGAGCCAGATAGCACCGCCAGCCGTCTTGCCAAACTTCGTGCCATCCGCTTTCAGCATGAGAGGAATGGTGAGAGCATAGACCGGTGTATTGCCGCCGTGCATCTTACGGATCATGTCGATGCCGCCGGTAATGTTGCCCCACTGATCAGCGCCACCGACCTGAAGCTGTACATCATGGGTGCTGTACAGGTGTTCATAATCGACAGCCTGAAGGATCTGGTATGTAAATTCCGTAAAGGAAATACCGTTTTCCAAACGGCTGGCAACAACTTCCTTCGCCAGCATGATGTTAATGGGAAAAAGCTTGCCATAGTCGCGTAAAAAGTCGAGCAGGCTGATTTTAGAAAGCCAGTCGTAGTTATTGACGAACGTAATGTTTTGGTCGTCACCAAAAAGGTGGGTAAACTGGGCTTTTAACTTTTCTGCATTGGCCTGGATGGTTTCCATAGTCTGCAGCTGCCGTTCTGTCTTGCGGCCGCTGGGATCACCGATGGCGCCCGTACCGCCGCCGATGACGATATACGGGTGATGACCTGCCATAGCAAACCGTTTCAGCATCATAAACGGAATCAAGTGACCAATATGAAGGCTGTCCCCCGTCGGGTCAACGCCGCAATACAGGGAGATGCTCTTTTCCTCTGTAAGCTTCCGGAGATTTTCTTCTTCTGTCATCTGATTTACGGCACCACGCCAGGACAATTCATCAATAATGTTCATCTAACCTGCTCCTTTATCTGTATAATGTAATCTGTTTACTCATTATAGACTACTGCCTTGCCTACGTCAATGACAGGCCTTCGCCCCTGTTTTGTTCCTTATTTAGGCTGACGGCGCAGATGGACGGAAAAGCCATGGTACAGTTCCTTGAAGTATGCCAGACGCACACGGCCCTGATCATCGTAGGTAAAACCGTCTTCGGCAAATTCAACACCCTGCCGTTTGTAATAGGCAATAGCCCGGTCTATATCACGCGTATCGATACCGACGTGCCCCTTTTCTCCAGGCAGCTTTTTATAGCATACTTCTACGAGCGTGCCTACAAACCACGAAGCACCGGGCACTTCGATTTTTTCCTGATGCAAGAGGCCGCACAGGCGGTCGGTCACAGCTTCTGCTTCTTCTTTCGTCTGGCAGTGAATGCCTGTGTGACAAATGGCAAAACCCAGGAGCTTATCGACGGCAGCCTGGCAGGTCGCCGTAATATCAGCCCACTGGCGGTTCTTGACCATTGCCGATGGCGTCATAAAGCTGCCGCCAACAGCAGCGACATTGGGCAGATCCAGATATTCCAGCATATTATCGTAATTGACGCCGCCTGTAGGCACGAATTTCATATGGCCAAAGGGGCCGGCCAAAGCTTTCAGCGTCTTTACGCCGCCATAGGCTGCAGCCGGGAAGAATTTGCAGACTTCAATGCCCATGCCGTTAGCTGCTTCAATATCTGCCGGCGATACCGTACCGGGCAGGATATCAATGTGATTGCGTAGGCACCATTCCGTAACAGCCGGATTAAAAGCCGGCGTAACGATAAACGTAGCCCCTGCCCGCACAGCGGCTTCTGCCTGAGCCACATTGTGTACCGTACCGGCACCGACGATGAGCCCCGGTACGTGCTGGGCCATAGCGCGGATCGTATCGAGGCAGGCATCGGTGCGGAAGGTCACTTCTGCAATAGGAATACCGCCGGCAACCAGGGCCTGGCCAAAGGGTACAGCCTGGGCCGCATCATCGAGAACAATCAAAGGAACTAAGCCTATATCCAATATGGTTTGCATGTTTTTACTAATCATTGTACATCTTCCCCCTCATTATTACGTTGAAATGTTTCCAGCTCCTGCCGTGTGGGCAGGCCTTCATTATCACCGGCTACCTGAATCTGCAGGGCACCGATAGCAGCACCGCGCCGGGCGGCAGCATACAAAGGCAGGCCATCGAGCACACCGCTGGTAAAGCCTACAGCAAAGCCATCGCCAGCCCCGACGGTATCCACGATAGTTGCGACGGGATAGCTGGGAACGTACTGCGCGCCGGCTGCCGAGCAGACATAGGCGCCATGACTGCCACCGAGCTTGATGACCGCCATCTGTATGCCCTGGTCCAAATAGAACTTGCCAATTTCCTTTTCATCGGCCAGACCGGTAATCCGCTTGGCTTCTTCCAGTCCCGGCAGAACAATGTCTGCATGCAGGCTGGCTTCGCCAATGACCTTACACATTTCCCTTTCGGAAGGCCAAAGCATGGGCCGCAAGTTAGGGTCAAAGGAAACCAGTGCGCCGTGCTGCCGGGCCTGTTCCATCAGAGCATAAATGGACTGCCGGCAAGTATCCGATAAGGCCAGGGGAATCCCCGTCACGTGTACGAGCTTAACATCCTGCCAGTCAATCGCATCGAGTGCAGCCGGCAGCAAATGGGTAAAGGCTGTATTTTTACGGATATTGGCAACCTTAGGATCACCGCTCGACACCTTTTCCTTCATTTGGTAGCCCGTCATATAGGCCTTATCTGTCTGCACATAGGCATCGTGAATATGATTTTCCTTTAGGAAATTGCGGATGCAGGCACCAAAGGGATCGGCACCCACGCGGGAAATGTAATAGGCATCGAAGCCCAGCCTGGCCATCCCTACGATATAGTTCAATTCTGCGCCGCACACATGGCGTTCAAAATGTTCTACCAGGTCCAACGGGCCTTCACTTTCTGCTACGAGGAGGCCCATGGCCTCACCGATTGTTAAAACTTTTGTCATGAATACACCTCATTCTGTTTTCAGTACGCTGTACTTCATGCGGCAGGCAAACAACACGGGCTAGCCTTTAACAGCCGCCGTGTAAAAGGCAGCCGCTGCTTCGATTTCCTGCCAGGCGCCACGGGCCACGCGTTCAGCACTGACCAGATTATTGCCAATACCGAAGGAATCGACGCCGGCCGCCAAAAACTCGTGAATATTCTGTTCCGATACGCCGCCTACGGCAGAAAGCCTGAGCTGCGATAAGGAAGATTTCACAGCCTTGAAGTAAGCCGGTCCCAGGCCGGACGCAGGAAAAATCTTGACGATATCGGCACCGCTTTCCCAGGCCAGTTCGGCCTCTGTCGGCGTGTAGGCACCCGGCAGGGAAAGGAGTCCCAATTCTTTCGTACGGCGGATAACATCCACATTGGTATTGGGAGAAATCATAAACTCTGCACCGGCAGCTGCCGCATCTTCTACCTGCTTAACTGTCAGCACCGTTCCGGCACCGATATGCAGGGATGGATAAAATTTTTCCTTCAAAAGGGCAATGCTCTGTAACGTATCGGCACAAGCCGCTTCATCACCAGGCCGGTAGGTTACTTCCACAAAGCGCACGCCGCCCCTGGCCAAGGCTTCTACAGCCGGCACAATGGACGAGCTCGGCACGCCCCGGATAATAGAGATTATTTTTGCTTCCACCATTTCCTGTAATACACTCATACGCTTCCTCCTTACTGAATTAAACCGCGCCGTTTGGCCAGCATGATAGCACCGTAACCGGACAGGCCCCGTTGCTGCTCAGCCGTGGCCAGGACCGTACGCCAGCCCTGCTTGGCAAACATACACGCATAGGCAGCCTGCAAAACGGGCCGGCCGGCTACGACAAACACAGCGTCATCCAAACTGGCAAAAAGACTGCTCCGCTTCAGGGAATAGAGATCATCTGCCAACAAGAGTCCTTGCAGATAGTTCTGTAATTCCACCGTCGTGCCCTGGTCAAACATGCCTAAGATACGGGTCATAAAGGCGCCGTGCAAGAGGCCCAGCTGCGCATGGTCGGCCAGGCCCCGCAAAAAGGCAGCTTCATCAAACGAAGCTGCATAGGACCGCTGCAGTGTGTCCGCCAGGATCGTATCGTAGGTCAGTGAATGAAGGACTTCCCCACCGAGGGTGGTGAGACACCCAAGGAGCCGTTCCTGTCCGTCCAGCATAATATACTTATTATGAGAACCAGGCAGAACCAAGACAGCCGGACCTTCTGGTGCTGCATAGGCCAGCAGGCCGGCCGCTTCCGTTTCTTCCCCCCGCATGATATCCATATGGGCAATCGTTGCCGCCGTGCACGCAGCCGGATCCAGATTGCGCAGGCCCGGGACAAACCAAATGGCCTGTGGGCAAACGTCCGCTATAGTTTGGCAAACCATAGCCTGCGCCAATTCATCTAAGGTTACCGGTGCCGTCACATGTTCAATTTCACAAAGGCCAACATTACTGGTCAGCATCCCTGCCGCCAGGACCAGGGACACATCGGCTAAGGAAATGCCTGCCTGCTGCGCCGCCTCGTTCAGAGTCTGACGAACAGCGCCAAGCAGCCGGGTCTTATTCCCGTCAATTGCCGTATTGCGCACACCTACAGCAGCCCGGGCCTCACCTGCGATTTGCCCGCCTTTCCAGATGTAAGACCGCGTATTACTCGTACCACCATCTATCGTTGCAATAAACAAATAAACCACCCTCCTACCCTATGTGTATATACTGATATTGTAGCATATTTCATAAGATACGTATAAAAGCTCTTCTTCCCTAGCATTTTATACTATCAGGACAGGTAAGACAACGCCAATACTTTATAATAAAATACAAATTCTATTCATTATATTTATATAATTCACTAATCAATTCATTTCTACCCTATTCGTAATTACGACATCCATTGCCCTTTTCTGTCTAATTCAGTATACTGAAAGAAATTTATATTGTATTTTCACACTATTTCTAGAGGTGTTTTTATTGAAACTTACAGTTGATGACATTCTCCATTATCCGGAATTTTCCGGTCTCCATCTGCTGGCTGGCGCCGGTGGCGTTTCCAACCAGGTTTCTTCTTGTGGCATTTTAGATTATGAATACGACAAAACGCTGAAAAACAAATATACCAAGCTGAGCTTTATCCCCAATCAGCTGATTTTGTCCAGTTTGCAATATGCCAAGGAGGCCCCGGGCTGTTTGATCGATGCCATCCGCTTGCTGCATCACAAACAGTGCAGCTGCCTGGTCATTAAAAATGTGTACGGTTTGCCTTTAGCGCCGCATATCCTGCGCTATGCCGATTCCGCCAATTTCCCTATTATCGTCATCCGCAGTTCCGAGCAGTATTTTGAACGGATTATCGTCAACGTGTATAAACGGCTCCAAAGTCTGCACGATTTCGACAAATTTGAGCAGCTCGTTGCTACCATTCTCGCCCTGCCCGAGCACGATCCGATCCCCGGCAAAAGGAGTTGCAACTGGAAATCAACCCGTGTTTGCAGCCTGATATCTTTTGTATGTATTTCCGTGCCCTCCATCCCGTATCGGCCGATGAATACCAAAAACTGGAAGAAACGGCGACAGCAGCAAACCTCTTAACATCCTATAGCACATTGCTGCGCTATAAAAACGGCTTTATATATATACATTCATCGTATAACTTTAAAAACGCCAAAGCCAGTGACCTGGCGGCGGAAATCCTTACAGGTCCCTTACAGGCCTGCGCCGGGGCATATTGTATTGGCGTCAGCTCTATTCATTACAGGGAACGGAAAATCAAACTGTGCCTGGAAGAGGCCATTTACAGCAGCTACTTCGCGGCACCTGACCAGTGTCTGTTCAGGACCTATGAGTCATTAGGTATTAACAGCATCTTGCTGCCCTATTGCCGTGAACCGGCTATGCAGCATTTCGCCAATACCATCCTCAATCCGTTACGCGATTATGATTCGGAAAATCATACGTCCCTTTTAGAAACAGCTTCAGCCTTTGTCCGCGCTGGCGGCAGCATTGCTGCTACGGCCGAAGGGCTGCAGCAGCATCCCAATACGATCCGTTACCGGCTCAAGCAAATCGGCACTCTCCTCGCGTTGGACGCCTTCCGGCCTGAAGGCTACGAAACGCTCTCCCTGGCCTTACGCATAGACCAGTGCAGCCACATCGAACTATAGTGACAAAAACCTCCCTGGCAGCTGTTGCCAAGGAGGTTTTCTTATCGTACTACTCTGTCAGAAAGTGACTGCGTATGAGAACAGTTCTGGCTGTCTGCGCCATGAGGGCATAGCCGGCCGGACCGGGGTGTACGCCATCGACATAGAGAGACGGGGTTCTGTTTGCCTTTTGGGCATCCCAAAGAGCTGCATAGAAATCGAATACGCAGAGCCGTTGCTGCTTGCACTCATTCAGGAGCCACTGGCGATAGGCCGTAAGCCGGTCATTATGCCCAGTGACGGCGTCTGCGGCTTGCCAGCCATAGGCGGCGCTTTCCGGCAGTGTCAGTGGCGGAATACCTACATAGACCGGTTTTCCCTGGGTCTGCAGGCGTGTAATCATATCTGCCATATGCGCCTGCGTCTGCTCCCTGCGTATATCGAGGAGGATGTCATTGGAGCCACCCATGAGAAAGAATGCATCATAGGCAGTCAGCTCCATCGCTTTCAGGCGCTGCAGCATGCCGGCCGTCGTATCGCCGCACAGGCCTTCATTCTGGCACTGTACGCGGCCAGCGCGGCTTAAGAGCGTGAGCCAGCGGTCCTGTGCGGCTACGCCATAGCCAAAGGTCAGGCTGTCACCCAGGCACAGGAGGCGCTTCATGACCGGTCCTGCGGCAACAGCTGCCGTACAGCAGCAACTGCCGTTTCAGAAGAAAGCCACGGTGCCGTAAACTGGCAGCCGGCCCGTTCTAAATCAAGCTGGCAGGCAAAGATTTTCGGCACGGCACTGGCATAGACATTTTTTTCATACATATACCGCAGGGTTTCTTCTACGCTGCCGTCACAAAGAATATGACCGTGATCGATGAGAACCAGCCGGTTGGCGAAGGGCAGGGCTGCTTCCAGCGAGTGCTCTACGACGACGATCGTATGGCCATATTGTACGTTCAGGTCGTGAATGAGTTCGTAAAAATCACGGGTCCCTTCCGGATCGAGGGCCGATGTCGGTTCGTCAAAGACGAGGATTTCCGGACTGGTCGCCAAGACACTGGCAATGACCAGCCGCTGCCGCTGGCCGCCAGATAACTTACTAAGCTGGCGCTGCCGATATTCCGTCATGTGTACCTTTTCCAGTGACTCCGTAATGGCCGCATCAATCTGCTCCGGTGCTACGCCCTGATTTTCCAGACTGAAGGCAATTTCTTCTTCAACAGTCATGGCCACGAGCTGGCTGTCATAGTCATCGAGCATGGCGCCGACCTTATTGGCCAGCTTGGAAATCGTCGTCTGCGTCGTTGCCTGGCCTTCTACGTAGACCATGCCTTTCATGACGCCGCCAAAATAATGGGGAATGGCACCGGTCAGGGCCATGCAGAGAGAGCTCTTGCCGCTGCCGCTTTCGCCGGTAATGACCAGAAAATCGCCGGGCTGGATGGCCAGCGTCACGTCATTGAGGACAGGCACCTTCTGTTTATTATGGATATACGAAAGATGTTCCATCGAGACGATGCCCTCTTGTGTCGGCTTCAGGTCGTAGCCGCTGTGATCGGAGGTCACGCTCTGTTCTTCCAGTGAATCGATAATGCCACGGGAGGCAAAGAGGCGGAGCGCCGGGAAATACATGAGCGGCGTTACGACGGCATTTAAGAGGCCGATGACGAATACCAAGGGCAGCATGCCCGTGAAATATACGATATTCGGCAGGCCCATGGCAAACTGCAGAATCGTAACAAAAATACCACCGCTCATGCAGGTTGCCGCAAGGCCCGTCAGAACAGGCAAACAGGAATGACCCTTAAAACGGATGAAGGCCAGGTTCTTGACGATGAGTGTACACGTCAGGGCCCCTGCCGGTTCACTGATCAGGTTGCCATAGGGAAAGCCCGATTTAGACGTCAAGACGTTGACCAGCGCGGCGACAAGGCCAATACCCAGGGACTGGGTATACGAAGGCTTGGTCAGGCAAATGGCGACACAATACGTCGCAATGGTCCAGTTCGGCGTAATACCGGCTACACTCGGCGACACGAGGTGCAAAATCGTACCGATTGCCAGCATAAGCGTCGTAATCGTAATCCAGCGGAACTGCCCGCCTTGGCGGTGGTGAAATTCTAACGATGCAATATCTGTGATTTGTTTCATCCTGAGTTCCTCCTTAGACGAGATCGTGCATGCGCAGGTAAATGACGCCGATGCTCAGCAGCACAAAAAGCAGCAAGACCAGGTAATCGCAGCCGCGTAGCCGGACATTGCTCATAAAGCTGCGCGTATCGCTGTTGAAGCCCCGCAGCTCCAGGCTTAAGGCCATCGTTTCCGAACGGCCCAGGGATTTAAGCATGAGCGGCTGAATGACGCTCATGTAATTCAGTATCTTTCTAAAGATGTTTCCTTTGGCAGAAAAGCCACGGCACGCTTGTGCTTCCTGCACGGCATGGCTTTCGGCGATGAAGTCCGGTACAAAGCGCAGGGCAGCCGTAAACATGAAGGCGTATTCATAGGGTACGCGGATCTGTTTAACTAGGGCAGCTGTCAAATCCTGCAAACGGGTCGTCGTTAAAAGGATAATAAAGACAATCGTCATAGCCAGCATGCGCAGGCCCGTCACATACGCCGATTCCAACGAGCCGCCGCCGATGAGCTGGACAACGGCCAGGAATACGGCAAACACGGCCAGGCTCAAAACGGCCTTGCTCGTACTCTTAAAATTACCGCACAGCACCAACAGGCACAATTCAATGACTACCAGCACCGCCAGCGGCACGGGCGTATGGATGACGAGAGCCCAGAAAGAGAAGGCTGCCGTGCCAATCAATTTCGTTACAGGTACAAAACGCTGCATCATTTTTGGCCTCCCAGTTTCTGCAGCATAGCTGCCGTAAAATCCTTCATGGACTTGCAATAAGGCAGGCCCGGTACGGACAGGGACAAGGTAACGGAATCGGGCCGGCTAAGGCCCAGATCATAGAGATCATCCCGCTTGGTAAACAACTCTTCCGGCGTACCGTCAAAGGCCTTCGTATGCTGGCCAATGACCAGGACACGGTGACAGTATTCGGCGAAAATATCCATGTCGTGGCTGATGATGAGGACCGTCAGGCCTTGGCGGTTCAATTTGGTCAAGAGCTGCATGAGGTCTTCCTTATCAGCACTGTCCTGACCACTCGTCGGCTCATCGAGAATGAGATACTGCGTGTGCATGGCAATGGCAGAAGCAATGGCAACACGCTGTTTTTCGCCACGGTTTAAATTGGGCGGATAGGCATCGGCCAGGTCCGACAGGCCCGTCTGTTCCAGCGCCGCTTGCACAGAGGCTTCAATTTCATCAGCCTGACGGCCAAACTGCTGTGGCCCATAGGCGACTTCATCCCGTACGGTCGGGCGGAACATCTGCCGTTCCGGCCGTTGAAAGACGTAGCCAATGAAAGCACTGCGCCGGGACGCATCGTCTTCATTGATGATCCTGCCATCATAGCGGATTTCCCCGGAAACGGGCTTTTCCAGGCCCATGAGCAGCCGCGTCACCGTCGTTTTGCCACAACCGTTACGGCCGCCTAGGCCAATGAACTCACCGGCACCTATTTCTACATTCATATGTTCCAGAATAGGAGTCCCATTCCCATAATGAAAACAGACATCCCGCATTTCTAACATAGGTCTTCTCTCCTTTTTACGACAATAAAAAAACCTTCCATCCCCTGACAGGGACGAAAGGTTGAATCTTCCGCGGTACCACCCACATTGGCTCGTACGAGCCCAGCTCTGCATGTACAGCATAACGCGATACACGGTTCTTTGATAGCGGTGGAACTACACCGTCGAACCCTACTGGTTACCGTTCAGGCCGCATCTCCCGAATCCATTCCATCTGCTGACCTAGGGCCGAACTTTCACTGCCATCGGCTCGCTGTACCTGTCGTTGCACATGTACTCGTTTCGTTCATCGATACTTACTCATATAGTTTACTTGTAATTATACGTTCTTTTCCTGTAAAGTCAAGGGCAAGCCCGTCAGCCCGGCCATGTGTCATGCCGGATTTCGCATATAAGTATTCCTATTCATATATTTTTGTCATATCATTTTTCTTATATTGACAAATTTTCTCTACATGATACAATCAATATCAACAATTTCATTAGCAGTGGCTTCTGTACAACCGTCTTGTACAGACAAGCTTCATTGCGCTTTTATCCAGAGTGGTGGAGGGACTGGCCCTATGAAACCCGGCAACCGATTACACGGTGCCAATTCCTGCGGAAGCAATTCCGATAGATAAAGAAAACGCAGACTCTTTCTCTCTCGGGAAAGGGTCTTTTTTTCTTTTCTGTCCGAATCGATTCATTATATATTCCATAATCAAGGAGGCCTAACGTATATGAAAAAACTACACATTTTTACACTGGCTGCAGCCACGATGCTCTTATCCTTCTCCGTTCTCTTAAGCGGCTGTGGCAGTGATAAGCCTACAGGCGGTCATGAGGTTTCACACAACACTAAAATCACCGTCGGTGCCACGCCGGTACCGCATGGGGAAATTCTGGCACAGATCAAACCCCTCTTAGCCGCAAAAGGGATTGACCTCAACGTCGTCGAATTCACAGATTATGTCAAGCCTAACCTGGCTTTAAATGACAAGGAAATCGATGCCAACTTCTTCCAGCACCAGCCCTACATGGACAAATTCAATGCCGAACATGGCACCAACCTCGTAGCCCTGTGCAAGGTACACATCGAACCGATGGGCATTTATTCCAAAAAGATTACCAGCCTGGATCAGCTGCCGGACGGTGCCAAGGTAGCCATTCCCAATGACCCGACCAATGGCGGCCGGGCGCTCCTGATCTTGCAGAAGGCCGGCCTCATCAGCCTGAAAGATGGCGGCAGCATCTCTTCTACCGTCCAGGACATTGTCAAAAATGACAAACACCTGCAGTTCGTCGAACTGGAAGCCGCCCAGATTCCCCGTTCACTGGAAGACGTAGACATTGCCCTGATCAATACGAACTTCGCCCTCGAAGCCGGTCTCAATCCGCTGAAGGACGCTCTCTTTATCGAAGATAAGGACTCGCCCTATGCCAACATTCTGGCCGTCCGGGCAGGCGATGAAAATCGTCCGGAAATCAAAGAGCTCCAGCAAGCCCTGCAATCGCCGGAAGTAAAGAAATTCATCGAAGATAAGTACCAGGGCGCCATCCTCGCCAGCTTCTAACGCCTAACCCAGTCAGACTATACCATAAAAAAGGAAGCCTATTGTTATGAAAACCTGTGATCTCTTTGCCAAAAAAACTGTCTTTTCCTTTGAAGTCTTTCCGCCCAAAAAGGACATGCCTGTAGAAACGGTTTTTCCTACCCTCACGGAGCTGAGCAAGCTGTCGCCTGATTTTATCAGCGTCACCTGCGGTGCCGGCGGCCAGGGCGGGACACGGACCGTAGAGGTAGCCAGCCGCATCAAAAAGCTGGGCTGCGAAACGGCGGCCCACTTGCCGTGCATCAACTTGGACCAAAACGATGTCCGCTCTATTTTGCAGGAATTAAAAAAGGAAGGCATTGAAAATATCCTTGCCCTGCGCGGTGACCGCACGCCGGACATTGAGCCAAAACACGATTTTGCCCACGCCAGCGACCTCATTTCCTTCATCCGTCAGGAAACAGGCGACGACTTCAATATCATCGGCGCCTGCTATCCCGAAGGCCACCAGGCAGCCAAAAACCTGCAGGCCGATATTGACGCCCTGAAGATCAAAGTAGAGGCCGGTGCGAGCGAACTCATTTCCCAGCTCTTCTTTGATAACGCGTGCTTTTATTCTTTCCTGGAAAAAACGGAAAAGGCCGGCATTCACGTCCCTATCGAAGCAGGCATCATGCCCGTGACGAACAAAAAGCAAATTGAACGCATGGTTACTCTCTGTGGTGCTTCCCTGCCCCTTAAGTTCCAAAAAATCCTGACCAAATACGGCCACGACAACGTTGCCTTGCGCGATGCAGGCATTGCCTATGCCATCGATCAGATCGTCGATCTCTTGGCTAATGGCGTCGACGGCGTACACATTTATACGATGAACAGCCCTTACGTAGCGGAACGCATTACGTCCGCCGTCAAGACACTGCTCTAAGTGTCACCTTACTAAGCCCCCTGCCACGCAGCAGGGGGCTTACTTGTTTTTCCCTTATGGCTCTTGTATAATACAATTAGAATAACATTCATTATCATATTCTAGGAGGCGTTTTACGTGGGATTCTTCAGTAATTTATTCGGTGGCTCTGCGGAAGGGCAGGAAAAATTTGTATATATTCAAGGCATGATGTGCCAAAACTGTGCTGAGCATGTAACAGAAGCCTTGCTGGCCGTGCCAGGCGTTCTAAAAGTGAATGTCAATTTGCCCCGCGGGCGGGCTACGTTGCGCGTTACCGGTGACGTCGTAGAAAAAGATCTTTTAAAGGCCGTAGTCAACGCCGGCTATGGCGTCAGCAAAATCACAGAACAAAAGGAAGACTAAAAAAAGCAGGGAGCCGCCTGATTGGCGGTTCTCTGCTTTTTATATACAAGGATCGATGCGTTTATTCTTTCAGCACGTAGCCGTAGGCGCGGACACGGCCGTCGTCTTCATGTTCCAAATACACGCCTTGAATTTCCATGGCAAACCCCGGCAGGGCGTTGAGGCTTTCCTCGAGGGCCAGGAAATACTGGACAGCTGTCGGAGACCAGCGTTCACCCGGCACGACACACAGCACGCCCGGCGGGTACGGCAAGGCCCCTTCAAGGGCAATACGGCCTTCAATTTCGGCAATCGGCACCAGTTCCCGCTGGCCCCGGATAAAGGCGTAATGTGCATCTTGCGGACGCATAGCGTATTCCGGTAAAAACTCACGGCGGAAAAGCTTTTTCTGCAAGTCTTTTACATTGCGGTCCTTGAAGAAATCATGCATTTCCTGGCACAGCTGGCGCAGCGTATAGCCTGTATAACGGCCGGGATAGCGGTTATACACGCCGAGGAGCACTTCTTCCATGGGCACGTTATTATCGACAAAGCGTTCGAAGCGGACGAGCTGGCTCGTCAAAAAGCGCAGTTTATCTTTATTTTCTGCCGGCGTCAGCAAGAAGAGAATCGAGTTCAAATCGCATTTTTCCGGGATGACGCCGTTGCCACGCAAATATGTAGCCAAAATATTGGCGTGAATGCCAAAGTTTTCGTACTCCCCTGTTTCCGCATCAATCCCGGGCGTCGTCAAGAGCAGCTTACACGGGTCTACACGGTACTGGTTGGGACCATAGCCTTCAAAGGCATGCCATTTGGCCCCCGGCTCGAAGGTAAAGTAATCGATATCATCGGCCATAGATTCCGTATCTCCGCGCTGCCAAAGGCGGTCGTGTACCATCGGCGCTACGAAGGGACGGATATAATGACAGCGCCGCAGAATATCCTTGCGCGCATCAATGCCCAGCTTGACGCAATCACGCCACATTTTCCGGCCTGCATCACCGGCATGAATTTTGGCATTCACATCGAGGGACGCAAAGAGCGGGTAAAAGGGACTCGTCGTGGCCTGCTCCATAAAGGCATTGTTAATGGTTTTATGGTTTACGTAGCGGTCCTGTTCGTGAATATGGCTGTCTTTCTTGTGAATCTGTGAGGTCTGGGAAAAGCCGGCCTGCTGCTTGTGGACAGACTGGACTACGAAGATCCCCGGATCACCAGGCTGCAAATCGAGGAGCAGCGGACTGCTGTCCTTGAGCATGGGAATGAACTGTTCATAGCCTACCCAGGCAGAATCAAAGAGAATGTAATCGCACAGGTGGCCAATACGGTCGACCACGTAGCGCGCATTGTAGAGCGTGCCATCGTACGTGCCGAGCTGGATCACAGCCAGGCGGAACGGCCGTTCCTGCTTGGCCTTTTCCGGATCCCGTTCGGCCGCGAGCTGACGCAAATAGGTTTCATCGAAGCAGTGGGCATCGATACCGCCGATAAAGCCGTAGGGGTTACGGGCCGTTTCCAGATATACAGGCGTAGCACCGGCCTGGATGAGAGCGCCGATGGCCACGGATTTATGGTTATTGCGGTCATATAAGACCAAATCTCCCGGTGTCAGCAGGGCATTCGTAACGACGCGGTTAGACGCAGACGAACCGTTAAGGACGAAATAGGTCTTATCTGCATGGAACACTTTCGCGGCAAAATCCTGGGAGTCCAAAGCCGGTCCTTCATGAATGAGCAAATCCCCCAAGGTGACGTCGGCATTGCAGATATCAGATTGGAAGATATGGGGACCAAAGAAGTCGTACAGATAGCGGCCGGCCGGATGCTTTTTAAAAAAGGCTCCGTCCTGATGGCCCGGGCAGTCAAAGGGATTATTCTTTTCACTGACATACTCTACGAGTTCCCCAAAAAAGGGTGGCAGTACATTCTGTTCATAATTGCCGGCCAGGCGTTCTGCCGTTTCAATACAGCGGCTCTTATTGACGACTTCCTCCGAAAGGACGACGTCGACCTTATCCAAATACTGGGAAGGCAGCTTTTCGCCACTCGGCATGATTACCATAATGGGCACACCAAACCCCGTTGCATCGATCGTATCGATATAATCAAAATCCTGATCCGAAAGGACGGCAACGGCAACATCTGTAAAATCGGTTTTTTCGACAGGCACGATTTCCCGGTCACTGTCAACAAAATAGTACTGTACGTCAAAGCTGTACGCAATCTTCATGTGTTTCATATGCTTTTACTCCTATCCTCTTCCTTTTCTTACGGCCTCTTTCTTGCCGGACAATGGCTCCGGCAAAGAAACTTGGCCTTTTTATATAATTCTTTCCCTATGAAAACACGGAAAGCACCGCGGCATTAGAACCCTGCCTGTGCGGATAGCCTTATTTTATGCTTTACCCGGTAGAATGACAAGCCTTTTCTGCCTTCGTTTTTTTTATTTTTCCATGAGATTCCATCGATTCGGCCTAGTTGTTCGTTCCTTTATGGCCGCTACTTATTCCTTAAGGTAAAAAGATGGACTATATTATGAATTTAATGCATTATTTACAGTTAATACTAGTATATTAATAGCTATTATGCATTAATTAAGTTAAAATAAATAATAGCCTTTCCCCTATCTATTGTATAAAATGAATACGACGAGTATATCAATGTACGCGTAGGTGTTTCTCTTACTACCTATGTGAATAATAGAACAACCATTTTTTCTTCCTGAGAAAGGACTATGACTATGCAACAATTACAGAAAAAAACAAAAAAGCGCTGGTTTATACTTTCGCTGCTTTTCGTCCTTACAGCTATCAATTACCTGGACCGGACGAATATGGCCGTCGCCGCTTCCAGTATGAGTCAGGAATTGGAATTTAACGCCGCCACGATGGGGCTGCTCTTTTCCGCCTTTTCCTGGGCCTATGGTCTTATGCAGATTCCTGGCGGCTGGTTTATTGAATACGTCGGCTCCCGTATTTCTTACACGGTATCTCTCTTTTTCTGGTCTTTATTTACGATCTTTATGGGACTGGGCAATTCCTTTGCCTCCCTCTTTGGTATCCGCCTGGCCATTGGTGCCACTGAAGCGCCGGCCTTTCCTACGAACAGCCGTGTCGTCGCCTCGTGGTTTCCGGCAAAGGAACGGGCTACGGCTACGTCCATCTATACGGCCGGCGAATTCATCGGCCTGGCGTTTCTGACACCGGTCTTATTCTGGATTTTAGAAAATTACGGCTGGCGGGAAATCTTTTACGTCACTGGCGTCATCGGCATCCTGGCCAGCATTGTCTGGTATTTCCTCTATCGGGAGCCCAGTGAAAATTCCGGCGCCAACCAGGCTGAGCTGGACTATATCCGTGAAGGCGGCGGCCTCGTAGAAACGAAGAGTGAAAAACAGTCCATTACGTGGTCCCAGGTAACCTACCTCTTCAAGCACCGTCAGCTCCTGGGCATTTATTTAGGCCAGTTTGCTAACACGAGTACCATGTATTTCTTCCTGACCTGGTTTCCTACGTACCTGGTGATGTCCAAACAGCTGCCCCTCCTCAAGGCTGGCGTATACGCTGTCATTCCCTATATCGGTGCCTTATGCGGCGTTCTCCTGGGCGGCTACTGGTCCGATACGATGCTGCGCCGCGGTGCCAGCCTCTCCAAGGCCCGCAAGCTGCCCATCATTTGCGGTCTCCTCTGCTCCATGACGATCTTAGGCGCCAACTACGTCGATTCTCTTAATGCCGTCATTGCCATCATGGCCCTTGCCTTCTTCGGCCAGGGCATGGCTGCTATCGTTTGGAGTACTGTCGGTGATATTGCGCCGTCCGATTCCGTTGCCCTGGCCGGCGGCGTCTTCAATTTCATCGGCAACCTGGCAGGTATCATTACCCCCATCGTCATTGGCCTGATCGTGCAGTTTACAGGTTCCTTCGTCGGTGCTATGATCTTCATTAGCTGCATTGCCGCCTTAGGTGTCTTTTCCTTCCTCTTCATCGTCGGTGACATTCACCGCATTGAAGCCCTGCATCACGACGAAAGCCAATCCTGACGTAATATTAAGCCCCGCTTGTTCCACAAAGGAAAAGCGGGGCTTTTTGTGTGCTTACAGGCTGCCGTTACGGGCCCAGCGGGAAAGGAGAAAATTACGAAACCGATCGACTACCGGCAGTACATGGGCATGCTTATAAACGGCCAAATAGAGATAGCGCCGTTCAAAGGGATCGGCAATGGGAATACGCTCAAGCTCATAATGCTTTAAGGTGTAAAAATCAGGCATAATAGCCACCCCGTACCCGGCGGCCACAAAGCCGGCCATGGCATTATCTTCTTCAACGTGACAAATGGTCTTCGGATGGGAATCGGCCTGTTCCAGCAATTTATGCGTCATCTTATAGAGGCCGCTGTTTTTGCTGAAGGAAATGAACGGGTACGGCTCCAGTTCTTTTAACGATACAGAGCCGCGATTACTCAAGGCGTGCCCTTTGGGTACGGCTACGACCAGGTCTTCCTCCGCTACGGGATAAAAGAGGATATCCGGTTCATTTTCAATAGCTGAGCAAAGGACGACATCTATTTTTTCTTCTTTCAGCTCCTTAATCAAGGAAGCCGTCGTGCCTTGTCGGAAGTCAAAGGAAATCTTTTCATTTTCCGGGATTCCCCGGAACTGGGTAATCATTTCCGGCACCATCGTATAGCCCATGGTATAAATAAAGCCCAGGGTAATCGTACCCTGATCCGGTCTGGTATAGGCTTTTAGTAATGATATACCCCGGTCGAGTTCCTGCAGGGAGCGCGTCACATAGGGCAAGAAGAGGCGGCCATATTTGTTGAGATAAATATTACGGCCCCGCTTTTCAAAGAGCTGGATGCCCAGTTCTTTCTCCAAATCCCGCACAGCGCGGTTCAGGCTGGGTTCTGTAATATACAGGCGCTCAGCGGCTTTACGGTAATGCTCGGTCTCAGAGAGGGTCTGAAAATACTGCAATTGCTTTAAATTCATAATAGGCTCCTAGTTATATATGTTGTGCATGTTATGTGATAAAAGTTCTTTTATCAATAGTCATTTACTAATGATTATATCGTAATTTACTATTAATTGATAGAGAAAAACCTATTTTTTTATGACAAAATAATCGGCTTATTCTCCAGCCTAAAAAGGCTGTCTGCTCGTTCATTCGCGAAACGAGCCAGTCCGGCTTATCCTTTAGCCAGAGTATCCTCTGCCCTATTAATAGTTTATTTGTATCAATTTTATCATTTTTATGAAATTGTCCTATTACTTGTTTCCTGTATAATGTGAGATGTCAAAGATATCTAGTTCTGTTTTTCACAATACTTTCTGTAATAGTAACCTATGGATACTATAGATAGTACTTCGTTAAGGAGGATCTCATTCATGAGTCAGAATTACCCGCACATTTTTGAACCTCTGACGGTAAAACGCACGACCTTCCGCAATCGTGTCATCATGCCGCCAATGGGTTCGAACCTTGCTTCTTTTACGGGAGAAGTAACGGAAGAAATGAAAGACTACTATGGTCTGCGTGCCCGTGGCGGTACAGCTCTGATTACCGTAGAAAACGCCTGCATTGACTATCCCTTGGCAACGAACGGTACAAAGCAGCTCCGCATTGATAATAAACAGTTTATTCCCGGCCTCTACGAATTGGCCGAACGGATTCACATGTATGGCGCCCTGGCTTCGATCCAGTTGAACCACGCTGGTGCTTCGGCCTATCCGGAACGCCTGCACGGTCTCCAGTCTGTATCGTCCTCGTCGGTTCCTTCCAAAGAAGGCAACCCGGCACCGCGCCCGCTGACTAAGAGCGAAATTCTGGCCATTGTCGACAAATATGCCGAAGCTGCCCAGCGTGCCATTCAGGCCGGCTTCGATATGGTCGAAATCCACGGTGGTCATTCGTACCTCCTGGACCAGTTCTTATCGCCTCTTTACAACAAGCGGACAGATGAATTCGGTGGTTCCTATGAAAACCGTGCCCGCTTCGCTCGTCTCGTCGTCGAAGCCGTCCGTAAGACCGTCGGCAAATGGGTTCCCATTTCCTTCCGTATTTCTGCTGACGAATTCATCGAAGGCGGCAACACCCTGGAAGATACGCTGAAGCTCCTGGAATACATTGAACCGGAAGTAGACATTATCAACGTCTCCGCTGCCGTCAATGATTCCATTCAGTACCAGATCGATAAATGCGATATGGCCGACGGCTGGCGTGCGTACCTCTCGGAAGCAGTCAAGAAGAAATTCGGCAAACCGGTCATCATTTCCGGCAACATCCGCGACCCGAAAATTGCCGATCAGATCATTGCCGAAGGCAAAACAGACTTCCTGGCTATCGGCCGTGGCCTCATCGCCGATCCCGACTGGGTTCGTAAAACCAAGGCCGGCAAAGTCGACTGCATCAATAAATGCATCTCCTGCAACATCGGCTGCGCTGATCACCGTATTGCCAAATCCCAGCCGATCCGCTGCACAGTCAACCCCGACATCATCGGCGGTACAGCTTACAAAAAGCGTAAAGTCACACGGGATCTGCACGTCGTCGTTATCGGCGGTGGCACATCCGGCCTGGAAGCAGCTTGTACAGCCGCTGAAGTAGGCTGCCGTGTAACCCTGATCGAACGGGAAGGCGAAGTTGGCGGCCTGGCCCGCAAGATTGCCCGTTTCCCCGAAAAGAGCCGTATCGAAGATCTCCCGGCCTACCTGGAAAAACGTGCAGCAGCCCTGCCGAACCTGACGATCCGCCTGAATACGACGGCTACGAAGGAACTGCTCAACGAACTGAAGCCGGATATCCTCTACGCCGCTACGGGTTCGAAGCCTATGCTGCCGCCTATCGAAGGCCTGCGTGAGCTGACCGACGTCGAAGGCTCCCACATCAAATCGATCTACGGTTTCATGGATAACATTCCTTACTACGCAGCCAATGCGGAAGGCAAAAAAGTTGTCATCATCGGCTGTGGCGCCGTAGGCCTGGACGTAATGGAATTCTTCACGCTCCGCAAAGCAGACGTAGCCATGATTGAAATGATGCCGTCCTTCGGTAAAGATGCCGACATCGTTTCCAAATCGACCTTCAAGGAACTCTTGGCTACACACCCCGTCGATATGCACCTCGGTACGAGCCTGCAGAAGGTTTGCCCCGATAAATTCGTGGCTTCCCACAACGGCGAAACGGCTGAATATCCCTTTGACTATGGCTTCATCTGTATGGGCCTCGTTCCGGATATCCCGGCTGACGATCCCTTCAGAACCTATGCCGCAGAGCACGATATTCCCTTCTGCAACTACGGCAACAGCCTGAAGACAGGCCAGATTATCCACGGTACAGAAATCGGCCGCAACATCGTCAATACCATCGATATGATTGGCGGCTTTGACGATTAAGCATATACCTGCTAACTGCCGGGTCATCCTCCGGGATGGCCCCGGGCAGTCAGTACTTATTTTCTACCCGTTGCCAGGCAACGGTATATCAGGCTTTCTCATGTGAAATTTAACACATGACGCAATACTACATTTCTACTATTATAACTTTTAGGAGGAACACCATTATGGGTAAAATTGCTATTACTGAACGCGTTACAGGTCATACGGAATTAATCGGTCTCATTGCGTATCCGATCCGTCACAGCATGTCGCCGACCATGCACAACGAAGCCTTCAAAAAATTAGGCCTCGATTATGTATATGTTTGCTTTGAAGTAGACAACTCCACACTGGAAGATACGGTAAAAGGCCTGCGCGCTATGAAAGTCCGCGGCTGGAACGTATCCATGCCTAACAAAGGACCGATCACGCAGTACCTGGACAAGCTGTCCCCGGCTTCCCAGATCGTCGGCGCTTGCAATACTGTCGTTAACGACAACGGCGTCCTCACGGGCACGATTACAGACGGCATCGGCGCTATGCAGGCTCTGAAAGAAGAAGGCGTTGAATACGTCGGTAAGAAAATGGTCGTTATCGGTGCCGGCGGCGCTGCTACAGCTATTCAGGTACAGGCTGCCCTCGACGGCGTCAAAGAATTGACCATCTTCAACCGTGCCGATGAATTCTATGCACATGGCGAAGAAACAGTAAAAAAACTGCGTGAACGCACAGATTGCATCGTCAACATTTATCCTCTCGAAGACCACGCTAAACTGAAAGCCGAACTCGACAGCGCTGATATCTACATTGACAGCACGTCGTGCGGCATGAAACCGCTCGAAGACGTCGTCGCTATTCCTGATAAATCCTACCTCCGTCCGGACCTCATCGTCATGGATACGGTCTATGCACCGCGCCAGACAAAACTCATGAGATGGTGCGACGAAGTAGGCTGCAAAAACTTCAATGGCCTCGGCATGATGCTTTACCAGGGCGCCGCTGCCTTCAAACTCTGGACAGGTAAAGAAATGCCTGTAGATTTCATTAAAGACGTGCTTTTTTAAGCCGCATATAAAGGAGACTATTACCAATGGAAAAGACACATTCCTACCGCCCCTTGTGCCTTAGCCTCTACCTGAACTACTTTGTACATGGTATTGGTGTTATCATTCTCGCGCAGAACATGGATGCCCTCGCCGCCCGTTGGGGCAGCATTGCTGACGTTGCCTGGGTTATTTCTATGCTCGGCATCGGCCGCCTGATCGTACTGTTCGTATCGGGCAAACTGTCTGATAAATACGGCCGTAAACCCTTCGTTGTTCTGGGTATGATTACGTACATTTCTTTCTTCGTCGGCATTTTGCTCAGTCCGACTTCGACGGTAGCCTGCATCTTCGGTATTCTCGCCGGGATTGCCAACTCCTTCCTCGATGCCGGCACCTATCCGGCCCTGATCGAATCGTATCCGGAAAGTGCCAGCACGGCAACGGTCCTCTTGAAAGCCTTCATCTCTGCCGGCCAGTTCCTGCTGCCCCTCTTCGTTGGCTTCCTCGTTGCTTCTAACGAATGGTACGGCTGGTCCTTCATCGTAGCTGCCGTCATTCTGGCCGTCAACATTCCGGTCATGCTGAAAATGTCCTTCCCGTCCATGAATCCTGCCCAGGAAGCAAAAGACGAAGGCAAAGATGCAGCTGCCGCTGCGTGGATTCCGAAATCCAAATGGTACCTGGAAGGCATTTGCTTCGTAATTTACGGTTACATTTCCCAGGCTACGTTCTACCTGATCAGCCAGTGGCTCACGAAATACGGTGTAGCCGTTGCCCAGATGCCCGATATGGCTGCCCGCTCCCTCATGAGCTACTACTCTGTCGGTTCCCTGGCTTGCGTATTCTTCACGGCCTTCATTACGAAGAAAGGCGTACGCCCCATTACGCTCCTCGTCGTCTACACGCTCATTTCCACGCTTTCCATTAGCGCTCTGTACTTCATGCCGTCGGCTTCCCTGGCTCCGGTTCTTTCCTTCGTCGTTGGTTTCTCTGCCGCCGGTGGCGTTATGCAGCTTGGCCTGGTTATGATGACGGAAATGTTCCCGAAGGGCAAAGGCACGATGACCGGTATCTTCTACACGACCGGCTCCATTGCTTCCTTCACCATCCCGGTTATCACCGGTTACATGGCTGACAGCGGCATCAACAGCATCATGGGTCTCGACGCTGCCATCGCTCTGGCCGGCTTCATCATTGCCGTCCTGATTTACATCCGCTATAATAGCGTTATGAAAGAAAGACCTGCTGCTTAATACACTCTCAAGGAGGAACTATCCACTATGGTAAAAATTGGCAATGTTGTTCTCGACAACGGTATGCCCAAAATCTGCGTTCCCATCGTCGGCCGTTCTGTAGAAGAACTGGTTCAGGAATGCCGTTATCTGCAAGACAAAATTTATGATGTCGTTGAACTGCGCATCGATTTTCTGAAAGACGTAACCTCTCTCGACGCCATTGGCGAAGCCCTGACGGCCGTTCGTACAGAACTGCCGAACGGTGCCATCCTCTTCACCTTCCGTACGAAAGAAGAAGGCGGCGAAACGGCTGTACCGGAAAGCTACTATTTCGAGCTGATCCAGTACGCTATCAAGAGCGGCAAAGTAGACGCTGTCGACGTAGAATACTATCGTAACCGCGACAGCATCGCCCAGACCCTGGCGGTTGCCAAAGAACAGGGCGTCACGGTCGTCATGAGCAACCATGACTTTGCAAAAACTCCGTCCTTCGAAGAAATTACGGAACGCCTTATCGGCATGAAAAAACTCGGTGCTGACGTTGCCAAACTGGCTTGCATGCCGAATTCCGCTAAAGATGTACTGACGCTCTTGTCTGCTACAGAAGCCGTTAAATCCCAATACCCTGATGAACCCATCATTACCATGTCCATGGGCAAATTGGGCGCCATCAGCCGCATCAGCGGGGAAATCTTCGGTTCTGCCCTGACCTTCGGTTCGGCCAAAAAAGCCTCTGCTCCGGGACAGCTGGAAGTAACGACACTGCAGCAAATCTTACGGGCTTTGCACTAAGCTGTACCTGACGGGACACAGTTCCCGTTCTCTTCTAACCCCAGGCCATCGCCTGGGGTTAGTTTTTTTCCAGGCTGACCCAGGTCTGCCGGAACGGCCTGTTTGACAATACCCCGGCAGGTAGTACAATGAGGGGTATCCTGATTTTTTTGCACCTGCAGCGGCAATGCCGCTTCGTCAGCCAATATCTAGTAGTTATATTCCAGGAGGGAATAATCTTATGGGAAAGATTCCTATTACTGAACGCGTTACGGGCCATACAGAACTGATTGGTCTCATTGCCGATCCCATCCGGCACAGCATGTCGCCGACCATGCATAACGAAGCCTTCAAAAAGCTGGGCCTCGATTATGTCTATGTTTGCTTTGAAGTCGATAATACTACCCTGGCAGATACGGTACAGGGCTTGCGGGCCATGAAGGTCCGCGGCTGGAACGTTTCCATGCCTAATAAAGGGGCCATTACAAAATACCTGGACAAGCTGTCGCCGGCCTCGCAAATCGTTGGTGCCTGCAATACCGTCGTCAACGATAACGGCGTCCTTACCGGCACGATTACAGACGGCGTCGGTGCCATGCAGGCGTTACAGGCCGAAGGTGTCGGCTACGTCGGCAAGAAGCTGGTCGTCAGCGGTGCCGGCGGTGCTGCTACGGCCATTCAGGTCCAGGCAGCTCTGGACGGCGTGGCGGAATTGACCATTTTTAACCGCCGCGACCGCTTTTGGGCGGAAGCGGAAAAAACGGTCGCCAAATTACGGGAACAGACGCAGACGATCATTAACCTGTACGACTTGGACGACCACGCAGCGTTAAAGCGGGAGCTGGACCGGGCCGATATTTATATTGACAGCACACCGTGCGGCATGAAACCCCTGGAAGACGTCGTTGCCATTCCCGACCCGTCGTACCTGCACCGTGATTTAATCGTCATGGATACGGTCTATGCGCCGCGCCAGACGAAGCTCATGAAATGGTGTGACGCCGTAGGCTGTAAGAATTTTAACGGCCTTTCCATGATGCTTTACCAAGGCGCCGCCGCCTTTAAGCTTTGGACCGGTAAAGATATGCCCATTGACTACATCCGGGACGTACTTTTCTAAAAAAGACTCCCTCGTGCCCGAAAAAATCCTCCGCAAATAACCGGAGGATTTTTTATACTTTTATAAGGACTGTATGAGGCGTATAATAGTGACGTTACTCACATTTTATTCAGGAAGGAGACCTGATACTTTGACCAAAGACAAATTATGGACAGCGCCTTTTCTCTGTATGGGCGGCATTAACTTCTTTCAATTTCTTACGCAGTATATTCTCGTTACGACACTCCCCTTGCTGATTATCCTGCAGCTCGGCGGCAATGAAGTACAGGCCGGCCTGGCCATGACCTTTTTCCAGGCAGGCAGCAGTATCTTCCGGCCCCTGGCAGGCCTCATCATTGACCGCAAGAACAAGCGCCGTATCTTGCTCCTGGCCCTGCTCCTCTTTGCGCTGATCATGGCTTCGTTTAATTTCGTTTTTGCCAGTGAAGGCATCTTCGTCCTGCGCTTTATTCATGGTATTATCTTTTCCTTCGCAACGACGACAGCCACGGCCATTGCCGTCCTCGTTATCCCGGCGTCCCGCCGCGGTGAGGGCATCGGCTATTTCTCTGTAACGACGAATCTGGCCATGGTCATCGGGCCCTTGGCAGGCTTGCTCCTCTATAACCTGCTCAGCTCCCGGGCTCTTTTCCTCGTCCTGACCGTAGCTGCTGCGGCGATGCTGGTCAGCACGGCCCTTACGGGCCTGTCCCAGTCTGTCGTAGAGCCCAAGGCAACGCACACGCAGCTGGCCCTTTCGCAATTATTAGAAAAGAAATCCCTGCCGGCTTCTTTCTTAGGCGGTCTCGTCTATTTCGCCTACGGCGGTATTTTAACCTTTATCCCCCTGTACATGCGCAGTCTGCACATGGCAGACCAGACAGGCGTCTTTTTTGCCATCTTTGCCTTGACCATCGTGGCCAGCCGTCCCCTCATTGGCCGCATGTTTGACCGGCTCGGTTCTTTTTATGTCATCATCCCCGGCTTTATTTTCTTCCTCGCCGGCCTGGTTCTCTTTAGCCGTATTGAATCCCTTACTTTGCTCTATGCCGCCGGGATCACCCTGGGACTAGGGTTTGGCGCCTTGAGCCCGGCCTTCCAGACCTTGGCCATTCAGAGTGTGCCGCCGTCCCGGGCCGGTGCCGCTACGGCGACGTACTTTTGGTTTCTCGATATTTTCATCGGCCTGGCTGCCGCCTCCTTGGGCTTTGTCGCCCATGCGTCCAGCTACGCCTTTGTATACGGCGTGCTTTCACCACTGATCGTCATTATGGCGGCCTTTTGTTTTCTCCTTTTCCATTACAAGAGCTCTGTCTTTGAGGAACAGGCCGAACAGCCGGCGCAGACGACAGAAAAATGACCGTCAGCAACACTCCGTGTGTTGTGACGGTCAGGGAACCGGCTTTTCCAAAACAGGCTGTGCTGTAACAGCCTGCGCCAGGAGCTCACGGGCTTAATCCAAGCTATTGACGAGTGCAATAAAATCAGCCAGTACTTCATCGATATGTTTGTTGTTGGCTACGCGGTGATCGGCAGCGTTACGGTATAAGGCAATCCGTTCGTCGTAGAGGTCATATACCTTCTGCTTGCCGTCCTTTAATAAAGGCCGCGTCGATACATCGACATCGCTGACAATGTCGTCAGGCGAACGGTCCAGGAAGAAGACCGTACCCGTTTTTTTGAAGATATCTATATTTTCCTGCCGCTTGATGACACCGCCACCACAGGCAACGACAATGCCTTCCTTATCAGCCAGGGTCTGGCTGGCCCGGACTTCTGCGTCACGGAAACAATCTTCACTGACGGCAAAGAGTTCCGGAATTGTCTTGCCTTCCTGTTCTACAATGACCGCATCGGCGTCAAAAAATTCACGGCCCAGCCGTTTGGCCAGGGCCTGGCCAAAGGTTGTCTTGCCACTACCGGGCATGCCGATGATGATGATGTTTTGTTTATTGTTCATAGTACGATTCCATCTCCTTTGCAATCTCTTCAATGACCTGTGACGCAATATCACGGTGCATCCATATTTCTTCTGAGCCAATCGCCTGGGCCACGAGCATGTACATGCCATTTAACGTACGTGCGCCGTGGCGCCGGGCGATTTGCAGTATCTGCGTATCTTTGGGATTGTAGACGATATCGACAACCGACGGGAATTGGGCAATGCTCGCTTCTGCCACAGGACAGCCGTTGACATCAGGGAACATGCCTACAGGCGTACAATTGACCAGTACATCGCCGCCGTGAGAGCGGGCAAAGGCTTCATAGCTGATCGTATCGATACCCAAATTGCCGGTAAAGCGGTCGAAATCGGTTTTCGTATGGGGATTTCGGGAAATAACCGTAATCTTTTTTGCATTCCTGTCGGACAAGTATTGGATAATCGCCCGGGCACCCCCGCCGGAGCCGAGGACAACGCAGGTTTTATTTTCTACTTCAATGCCTGCATGCTGGAGAGAACGGCCGAACCCGCAGTAATCCGTATTGTACCCAAAGGAACCTTCCGGTGTAAAATGAATCGTATTGACGGCGCCAATGGTCCGCGCTTCCCGGGAAATATCGGTCAAAAAGGGCATGACGTCCAATTTGTACGGGATAGTAACATTGGCACCGGTGTAGCCTTCATCACGCAGGCGCTGTAATTCGTTGGGTATATCGTTGCGATCCATTTCGAGAACGCCATAATCATGCTGTCCCTCTACCTGCAGCATACGGAACAGTTTGTTGTGTATCGCCGGGGAGGCCGTATGGCCCAGTTTTGCCCCGATAACTCCTAATTTCATGTGCATTCCCTCCTCGCATCAGCAATATAGTTACCTAAAATTTTAAAATAATTGCAGTGGTCTTTCAAATTGTGTAACACATGATAGGTCACAGGATCTTTCAGGCTGCCCATGACATCGATGTGAAAGAAATATTCAAAAGGCCGCCCTTTCATGGGCCGTGATTCCAAGTGCGTCATATTCATGGAATTATAGAAGAAATAGCCCAGTACGTGATAGAGCGCCCCCGGTTCATGCCGCACCGTAAGGACCAGCGTAATCTTATCGGCTGTTTCCCGTTCTTCCGGCTGGGCTGCCAGGATAAAGAAGCGCGTATAATTCGTCGTATTATCGTTAATATGGGGTACGAGGACCTCCAGGCCGTACAGGCCGGCTGCCGTCTTATTGGCAATGGCTGCCAAATGGGGATCTCCCGTTTCCTGTACCTTAGCCGCACTCTGGGACGTACTGAAGTACGGATGCAGTACCCAGTCGCCGTGACGTTTCAGATAGCCCCGGCATTGGTCGAGGCCCTGAGGATGGGAATAGACCTCCCGTATATCCTCAAGAGCAGCTCCCGGCAAGCCCAGAAGATTATGTTCTACTCTGACGTATTTTTCGCCGACGACGTGGCAGTCAAACTGATGAATGAGATCGTATACTTCCGTAATACCGCCGGTAGAAGAATTTTCTATAGGCACGACACCGTAACGTACCTCCCGCGTCATGACTGCTTCAATGACATCTTCAAAATGAGAAGCATAGACCGGTGTAATGGCCTGGCCTTTAAAATAGTCTTGCATGGCTTCATACGTATACGAGCCGGCCTGGCCAAAGCAGGCAATACGCATGGGTTCTTCCGGTGCATGTATCATAAGGCCTGCCTCCCCTTAGCGCTGAGCAGGATATCGAGCAAGGTCCAGGCTGTAGCCGCTTCTACGACCGGTACAGCCCGCTGGACAATGCACGGATCGTGGCGGCCTGTAATCGAGAGCTCACAATTTTCCTCTGTATCCGTATCGATCGTTTCCTGAGGCAGGCTGATGGAGGCTGTCGGTTTAACGACCAGGCGGAAGACGACAGGCATGCCGTTGGTTATGCCGCCATTGATGCCGCCATTATGGTTGGTCCTGGTCTTGACGGAACCGTCGTCGTCATAATAAAAGGCATCGTTGGCCTCTGATCCTTTCCAGCCGGCCAGGCTAAAGCCGCTGCCAAATTCTACCCCTTTTACAGCCGGAATAGAAAAGAGCATATGGCTCAACTGGCTTTCTACGGAATCGAAAAAGGGATCGCCCAGTCCTGCCGGCAGGCCCAGGGCCATGCATTCAATAATGCCGCCCAGGGAGTTCAGCTCTTCCTTGGCCTTCAGAATACGGCTTTCCATCATGGCTGCCGTGCCGGCGTTGAGAACCGGCAGGGTCTGCTGCTTTAAGGCCGCAAGGGTTGCCGCCGGTTCTCCCGTTTCCCGGAAGGGCCTGTCTTCCACATCAGACAGGCGGCGGATATGAGCGCCAACGGTGATGCCAAAGCCCTGCAAGATTTGTGACGCTACGGCACCGGCAAAAACCAGCGGGGCTGTAAGACGGCCGGAAAAGTGACCGCCACCCCGGTAATCGTTAAAGCCATGATAGCGTATTTTACCGGAATAATCGGCATGGCCCGGCCGCATGACATGGCGCAGCTGATCATAATCCTTCGAGCGCTGATCGCCGTTGCGGATGATCGCACATAACGGGGTTCCTGTCGTGTGGCCCTGGAAAAAACCGCTTTGAATTTCAAAGGCGTCCTTTTCTACGCGGGCTGTCGACATATCATTTTTTCCCGGTGCCCGCCGGGCCATCTCTGCCCGTACGGCGTCCCAGTCAAGGGCTGCTCCCGGCGGCAGGCCGTCCAGGACAGCGCCGATTGAGGCCCCGTGGGATTCCCCAAAGATAGTTAAGGTAATCGTTTCTCCAAAGGTATTCATCGGTCATTCCTCCTCGTGACACGCACCGCCTAAAGAGGCAAAATCCTGCCAAAATTCCGGATACGATTTGCGTACACATTCAGCGCCTTCAATGACGACAGGGTCACTGCAGCGGAGCGACGCAATGGCCAGGGCCATGGCAATACGATGATCGTTCCAGGAGCTGACGCGGCCGCCGTGCAGGCTGCCGACGCCGTGAATGAGCAGGCCTTCCGGTTCTTCTTCTATATCTGCCCCAAGGGCGTTGAGCTCCGTTGCAATGGCGTGGAGCCGGTCGCATTCCTTCAGGCGCACACGGCCGGCACGGATGATGCGGGTCACGCCGTGGCCACAGGTAGCGAGCACTGCCAGAATAGGAACCAGATCGGGACAATCTTCTACATCGAGTACACAGCCTTCCAGGTCAGACGGGCAGGCCGTTAATTCTGTTTTCCCTTCCACTTGCCCGCCCATTTGCCGGATGAAGGAAACGATTACTTTATCCCCCTGCACCGAATCAGGCCGCAGGCCTGTGCAGCAGACAGCCTTACCCAGAGTTCCCGCAGCCAGCCAAAAGGCTGCCTGGGAGTAATCCCCTTCGACGACATAGTGGCCGCTGCGGTACGCCTGTCCGCCTGGAATATGGTAAGAGCCATTCCATTCCTTCTCGATTTCCACACCATGCTGCCGCAGGCAGTCAATGGTCATATCGACGTAGCTCGCCGATTCAAGGGGCGTCGTACTCTTTACGAGGGAATCACCGGAAAGGAGAGGCAACGTCATGAGCAGGCCCGTGAAAAACTGGGAGCTCACGTCACCGGGCAGCGCATAATTACCAGGCTCTAATTGTCCTTTTACGGTCAGCGGCAGTTGTCCCTGAGTCGTTTCATAGGCAATGCCCCGTTCGTCAAAGAGCCGGTAATAGGGATCGAGAGGCCGTGCTACGAGCCGTCCATGACCTGTGAAGGTCACCGTATTGCCGCTCAAGAGGGCTGCCGGTATGAGAAAGCGCAAGGTCGACCCTGATTCGCCTGCATCAGCGGCAAAGGGAAGTGCCTGCTTTTTAAGGCCGCCGCGAACGCGATACGCACTGCGGTGCGGGTATTCTGAAGGAACTTCTTCAATAGCTGCACCAAAGGACCGTAAGATGCGGCACGTAGCTTCAATATCCTGGGATACAGAGATATTATCTACGACGCTCTCCCCTGACGCCAGGGCTGCGCAAATCAGGTCGCGGTGACCGATACTTTTAGAGGAAGGCGTAACAACCGTTCCCCGCAAAAACTGCGGTGTAATACGTATATTCATTTTGCCCCCTTCTTTCGTATGAATTTTGGCAGCTCCGACGCATCGAGCGGCAACAACCGAGCCTTGCCGATTTCCTTCAGGATGACGAGAGTCATGTGCTGGCCCCGCATCTTTTTATCATTGCTGATGAACGGCAGCAGTTCTGCCGCTGTGGCATCGACGTCCTGTGGCAGGCCGTACCGCTGCAGCAGGTGGCGTAAGCGCGCCGTCGTCCCGGCCTGAGTCAGGCCCATTTCTTCAGTCATCCCCGTGAGCATGGACATGCCCGCAGCAACAGCTTCTCCGTGGGTATACACGCCGTAGTCGTAATACCGTTCGATAGCGTGGCCAATGGTATGACCAAAGTTCAGCACCATGCGTTCTCCCAAATCGAGGACGTCCCGTTCAACGAGGCGGGCCTTGCAGGAACAGCAACGTTCGATGATTTCCTCCCAGTGAGAAAAGATCGATTCTTCATCTACGGCTTCAAGCAGTTCAAATAATTGCAAGTCTGTAATGCAGCCATACTTGATCACTTCGCCCAAGCCATCGTGTACGTAGCGCGGCGGCAATGTCCGCAAGAGCTGCGGGTCAATCAGTACGCCCTGGGGCTGGCAAAAGCTGCCGGCCTGGTTTTTGCCGCTCGGCAGGTCAATGCCTACCTTGCCGCCGACACTGCTGTCCACCTGAGCGAGGATACTCGTCGGAATCTGTACAAAGGGCAGGCCCCGCAAGAAGGTAGCCGCAGCAAAACCGCCGAGGTCACCGGTTACGCCACCGCCGAAGGCGACGACGTAATCCATACGGGTAATGCCCGCTTCTGACAATTGACGATATAAGTCCAATAAAGAGGCGGCGGATTTATTCTTTTCGCCGGCCGGAAAGACAATGCGGTGTACTGTAAAGTTGGCAGCCACCAGGGAGTCTTCCAGGCGCTGGCCGTAAAGACCATCTACGTGGGAGTCGCTGATAACGGCAATATTACGGGTATGGGTAAGACTACGGATATAGTCGCCAGCCCGGTCTAAGAGGCCGTTACCGACGTGGATGTCATATGAATCTTTTCCTAACTCAACGTGTATGTGTTTCATGGATCAGTTCCCTTCTCCGTACAGCGGCCTGTTGCAAAAAGTCACATATGCCGGTGCGGTCTTCTTCTTGTAATAGTGTGGCAAACTGTTGCAGGGCCGTGCTAAAGCGGTCTATTTCATATAAAAGATTTTCTTTGTTGGCCAAAAACAGGTTGGTCCATAAGGGGGCATTGATATCGGCTACGCGTGAGCCATCGCGAAAGCTGCCGGCAATGAAATATTTAGTCATGCTGGTCATGGCCTCGCTGTTTACGAGGGACGTAGCCAGCACGTGCGGCAGGGAGCTCGTATAGGCAATGAGCCGGTCGTGTTCTTCCGGCGTCACGCGGACTACATGAGCACAGCCAAGGGCTTTGGCCATGGCCGCAACGGCGTCGGTTTGCTCAGCCCCGTTTTGTGGCATCGGTACGAGTATATAATTGGCATTCCGGAAAATATCGGCGCTGGCCATGCCATAGCCTTGTCCTTCCCGGCCGGCCATAGGATGGCCCGGCACGAAGGCGACGCCTGCAGGCAGCAAGGCGGCAATCGTTTCTGCCGTATGGCCCTTAATGCCGGCCACATCGGTCAATAAGGCACCTCGTTTAAAGTAGTGCCGGTTATCGGCCAAAAAGCGGATCATTATCTGGGAGGCCATACAGAAGATCACCAGATCTGCCTGCCGGAGCGCTTCGTTGCCGCACGTGTAGGCCGCCTCTATGACGCCGTCCCGTTTTGCCTGTTCTAAGGCCGCCGTATCCGGATCTACGGCTATAATATGACGCACGCCCAGGTTATGTAAGCCTTTGGCATAGGAGCCGCCGATTAGGCCTAAGCCTATAATTGCTACTGTCTGATTCGTACAAAAGCCACCGTCTGTCATTGCTATCAATTCCCCCTGTTTTCCTTATATTTCCCGTCCGACAATCGGTGCCAGCTGCCGCAGCGACTCCATGAGCTCTGCGAACATGGCCGGTGTAATCGACTGGGCGCCGTCACACCAGGCGTTGTCCGGATCATTATGTACTTCAATCATCAAGCCGTCTGCACCGGCTGCTACAGCCGCCCGGGCCAGATCAGCTACCATCCAGCGTTTCCCCGTAGCGTGACTGGGATCGACGATAATGGGCAAATGGCTCTGCCGCTTGACGGCCAGGACAGCGCTTAAATCCAAGGTATTGCGCGTATATGTTTCAAAGGTCCGGATGCCCCGTTCGCAAAGGATGACGTTATGATTGCCTTCGGCCATGATATATTCTGCCGACATGAGCCATTCTTCGATGGTAGCGCTCAGGCCCCGTTTTAAGAGGACCGTCTTATTCGTCTTGCCTACGGCTTTGAGGAGATCAAAGTTTTGCATGTTGCGGGCGCCGATTTGAATGACATCTACGTCATCACTCAGGAAGAGCGGCAGCTTATCAGCCGACATGATTTCCGTTACGACGGGAAGATTTGCCTTTTTACCGGCGGCACACAGCATGTCGAGGCCTTTATCCTTCAGTCCTTGGAAGGAATACGGCGAGGTCCGCGGTTTGAAGGCCCCGCCCCGCAGCATAGCGGCACCGGCAGCAGCGACGGACTTGGCTACGCCTTCGATTTGTTCCGGCGTTTCGATGGAACACGGTCCGGCAATGACAGCCAGCTTTTTCCCGCCTACGCTGACGCCCTTACCGACAGAAATGACCGAATCCTGCGGATGAAAAGCCCGGCTGGCCCGCTTATACGGTACATCGACGCGGATGACTTGGTCGACACATTCATAGCCCTGGAGCTGTTCCATATCGAGGACACTCGTATTGCCTACGAGGCCTAAGACGGTCTTGCTGGCCCCTTTACTGACGTCGATCTGCAGGCCTCTGGCCCGTATTACCTTTATTAACGCATTGGATTGTTCCTTTGTTGCACCTGGTTTTAACACGATAATCATAGTAAAGCCCCTCGCTTTCTGATAATAAAAAAAGCAGACTCACATGAGTCTGCTCCCAGATTTGTCCATATGCCATTTTGCTTTCTGCCCGTTCTTACCTCTAGGCGGCCTGCAAAAGAAATGGTAGATTGTCCCTCATGCTCCTGTCTGTTCTATTGAATTTGTCGTAGCAAAAATAGCCGGCGCCATAATACAGATAGCTCCAGCCAAAGTATGTAAAGACGTATTCAATTGTCTGACGCAGCATAGACGTTTTCATGACAATTCACCCTTTGCAACATATTACTTACCTTTTCGTTGTGGACATTGTATACCCCGCACGTACGGCTTGTCAAGGAATTTCTTTCATTTTTTCAACACAATCGTTTAACGCAGGAACCAAGGTTCCTGTAGTTGCAACAAAAAGGACTTTCCCGCACAGGCAGGAAAGTTCTTCCCTTCTTTACTTATCGATGACAGCCTTCACCTTTTCAATGCCCTTTTGCAGGACATCCATAGGGATATTGAGGGGCGGCAGAAGCCGCAGGAGGCCATTGGCCGTGAGGACGAGCACGCCGGCGTCGACGCAGCCGTTGACGACTTCGGCCAGGTCCTTCTTCAGTTTTACACCCAGCATGAGGCCCAGGCCGGATACCCATTCGACGTTCTGGCAGCTTTCCAGTTCCTTTTTGATGTATTCGCCCTTCTTGGTAACCTCTGCCATGAGCTGGTCATCGAGACGGTCGACGATGGAAATGGCCCCGGCAGCGCAGATAGGGTTACCGCCAAAGGTCGAGCCATGCGTATGGTCCGTCAGCGTATGCTGGCACGAATCGGCAAACATAGTTACAGCAAAGGGCAGACCGCCGCCAATGGCCTTAGCCGTCGTGACGATGTCCGGTTCGATGCCGTATTTCATATAGGCATAGAGGGCACCCGTCCGGCCATTGCCCGTCTGTACTTCGTCGATGACGACGAGGATATCGTGGGCTTTGGCATAGTCTGCGACGGCGTGGACAAAAGCAGGATCCAAGGGGTGAACGCCGCCTTCGCCTTGTACCAGTTCCATCATGATAGCGCAGACGTTATTTTCTTCGGCCAGTTTTTTTACAGAGTCGAAATTATCGGCATCGGCATAGACGAAGCCGTCTACAAAGGGACCGAAGTCCTGGTGGAGCGAGTCCTGGCCACAAGCCGTAAGGGTCGCAATGGTACGGCCGTGGAAGCTGTTTTTCAGGGTGATGATGGTATAGCGGCCGTCGCCGTATTTATCGTGGGAATATTTGCGGGCCGTCTTGATGGCGCATTCGTTGGCTTCCGCACCGGAATTGGAGAAAAAGACCTTTTTCATGCCTGTCTTTTCGCACAGCTTCTTCGCCAGGATAATCTGCGGTTCCGTATAAAAGACATTCGAAATATGGCTCAGCTTGCCCAGCTGGGCAATGACGGCCTGCTGCCAGACATCGTCACAGACGCCGAAGATGTTGACGGCAATGCCGGCACTGAGGTCGATATATTCTTTGCCATCTACATCGTACAAGACAGAACCCTTGCCATGATCGAGCACGGCATCCAGCCGGTTATAGACATTGACAATATATTCTTTATCCATTTGTTCAAATTCGTTATGCATCGTACATGCCCCTTTCCCTGCAGCCTTCATTTCAGGCTTCTACAAACATAGTACCTAACCCTTCTTCGGTCAGCATTTCAATCAAAATAGCATGCGGCACTGTGCCGTTAATAATGAAAACGCGCTTAACACCTGCTTTGATGGCATCGGTACAGCAGCTTACCTTAGGAATCATGCCGCCGGCAATAATACCTTCTTCCGTCAGGCTCTCCACCTGGGCCATGGTCAGGCAATGGAACAGCGTCGACGGATCCGCCGGATCGCGCAGAACACCGTCAATATTGGTCATGGAAATCATACATTCTGCCTGGAGCGCCCCGGCAATTTCTGCTGCCGCCGTATCGGCATTGATATTGTAGGACTGGCCGTGGCCATCAGTGCCAACCGAGGAAATGACGGGAATATAGCCATTGGCCAGGCTGTCTTCGATAAGGGCCGTATCGATTTTGGTAATTTTGCCTACGAGGCCCAATTCCTTATCCTGCTGTTCCACCTGTATCATCTGGCCGTCAATACCGCAAAGGCCAATGGCCTTGCCGCCCAAATCGCCTAAGAGATTGACCAGGTCCTTGTTTACCTGCCCGGCCAACACCATCTGTACTACCTTCATCGTCTTTTCATCGGTTACGCGCAGGCCATTGATGAATTTGGATTCCACGCCGATTTCTGCTAAGACTTCCTTAATGTGCGGTCCGCCGCCGTGGACGAAAACCACTTTTACACCAATCAGGTTGAGCAGGACAATGTCTGCCAGGACGGCTTTTTTCAGGTCTTCATTAATCATGGCATTGCCGCCGTATTTGACGACGACGACTTTGCCGTTATATTCCTTAATGTACGGCAGGGCATCCCGCAGGATCCGTGCTTTTTGCGCATTGCTTACTGCCTGTATATCGTGATCGGTAAATGAAACATTTGCCATAGCTTTCTCCTTGATTCGCCAACGTTCAGGCCTGTCTTCGGATCGAGGCCCAGCATCAAATTCATGTTCTGGATAGCTGCGCCGGAAGCGCCTTTTCCCAGGTTATCAAAGACCGACGTAACGAGTACGCGTTCATCGTTGCCGGTAACAAAAATTTCCAAGTCGTCACGGCCGCTCATATCGTTGGCAGCCAGGAAACCGCCCTTATCTTCTCCCAAGGGCCGGACGTGGACGAACGCGCAGCCTTCATAGTGGGCAGCCAGTGTCTCCCACACCGTTTGTAAAGTCGGCTTCCCCTTGAGGAGCGCCGTAAAAAGCGGTACTGTCACTTCCATCCCGCAATAGTAATCGTCTACAATGGGAGAGAAAACAGGCTTTTGGCTTAAGCCGCAAATGGCGACGATTTCCTTTAAGTGCTTATGTGTCTGCCCCAGTCCGTATTGCCGCGGTGCCAGGAGGTCGTCTGTTTTAGCTGTTTCATACTGGCTGATCATCTTCTTACCGCCACCACTGTAGCCCGTGAGGGAAAAACAGACCAGGGGATAGTCTGGCGGCAAGATGCCGGCAGACGTCAGTGGTTGGACACCGGCAATGACGCCGCTGGCGTGGCAGCCGGGGTTGCCTACACGGTCACTTTTGGCGATGCGCTGTGCCTGTGTCTGAGATAATTCGGGAAAACCATAGACCCAGTCCGGTGCGGTCCGATGGGCCGTGGACGTATCAATGATGCGCACCTTGGTTTCCGCTGCCAGGCTGACAGCTTCGATCGCCGCCTGATCGGGCAGGCAGAGAAAGGCAATGTCAGCAGCAGCCATGTATTTCTTTACTTCTGACGGCTCCTTACGCAAGGCTTCAGAAATCTGCAGAACTTCTATATCCTGTCGCTCAGCCAGCCGTTCATAAATCCGTAATCCTGTAGTTCCTGAATGTCCATCAATAAAGACCTTTGTTTTCATGGGTACACCTCGCAGTAAAAAAAGAAGTAGCTGTTTTTTAATAATAATTTATTGAATTTTTATTCATTATAAGTTTTTACCCGCCCTTTGTCAAGGAAAAATAAAAAAACACACCAAAATCCTTCAGGTTTTCCAGCATGGCCGTGCACCTGAACAGATTTCGGTGTGTTCTTACGCTCCTTACCAGCATGGTGGAATCGCCGTCGTGACCACGCGGAAGGTATAGCCTTTTTCTTTCAACAATTTGATAATTTGCGGTAACGCCTTTACCGTCGCTTCATGGCCGGCACCATCATGCATGAGAATGACTAAATGGCTTTGCAAGTACGGCCGCTGTTGCAGCTGTTTTTTGAGATTTTCAACGGACTTTGCCGCCGTTTTCCCGGTCCCGTCGGCATCACCGGTCAGTGCATTCCAGCCTACTTCAATATACCCCTGAGCCCGCAAGGCATCCCAAAAGGAGCGTGTAAAATGGCCGGCCGTACCGCCCGGAGCCCGGCTGATGATAGGACGGGCGTGGATAACCTGATAAATGAGGTTTGCCGTTTGGTCTACTTCCTTCATATAAGCTGCCGGCGAAGCATAAATCGTATCGTATACATGGCTGTACGAATGAATGCCAATGGCATTGCCCGATGCATAAATGGCCTTGACCACTTCCGGGTAGCGCTCTACATTTTTCCCTGTCAGAAAAAACGTTGCATGAATATGCTCATCCTGCAGGATCTTTAGAATAGCCTCTGTGTTTTTATCGCTAGGTCCGTCATCAAAGGTAAGGTATGCCACATGATCGCCATACCAATAAGGACGCGTACCGGCGTATGTTATAGGCAGCCCTTTATGCCGGCGCTGTTCCAATGTGTACGCATCATAAACAGGCCGTTCATTCGCCTTATCGGGCAAAGAAAAATCATCACCCAGCCAGGCCACAGCGGCTTCCTTGACCTGGACGACAGTCCGCGCTTCGGCATTGCCTGAAGGGGCCGTGGTATCTTGACGGGTCGAAAAGAACCAGGCTGCACAGGCCAGAAAGAAAATAGCCAGTACACCGGTCAATAATTTTAGTTTCACGCTTGCTGTTTCCTTTCTGAATTCACGCTTGCCTTTATCCGTTTACGATTATTTCTTTGTCCCTTGGCTGTTCTGCCGGCTATAGCCCTTCCAGGCCTTTTTAATCAGGCTCCGCACCATATCGATGGTCAGCTGGCGGCGCTCGTTTTCGGAGCACGTACCATAGTTGCCAAATTCCAGTTCTTCGCTGACCATATGGGCCACATTTTCCCGGGCTGCCAGGCCTTTATCGGTCAGCTCGGCACTGGCATTTTCAGCAAGCATCGCCAGGCCCGGACGGCCGCCGACGACGATTTTCCAGCGGTCCTCCTGCAGGGATACGGCGCCTACTAAATAAGGAATCTGGCCCGGCTGCGTGCGGCAGGCCGTATAGGCCGTATAGATAAATTCCCGGGCAATGACGACTTCGGTAATCATTTCCCCCATAGGCGGACAATATAAATAATCGTTGAGACCCATGCGCCCCTTATCCTGCAAGACGACGTCGACGGTCAGCGAGAGCAAAAGGGGAATCAGCACGGAAAAATGCGGTTTAGACGCCAACAGGCCGCCTAAGGTAGCCTGGCGTTTTAATTCCTTGTCGCTCCACTCTTTCAGGCTCGCCGGAATCACACCTCCTGCCAGGGTACGCAATAAGGGTGACGCTTCTAACTCGGCCATGGTCGTCATGGCGCCAATGGCGATCTCATCGCCTCTGTCTTCTATATAATTCAAGCCGGTCTGTTTCAAATCAATTGCTAATGTATAGTGTGCCTGCTGACGCTTTAGTGATTGAGAGCCTGCCACTAAAACAGCTGAATTTACTGTTTTATAGGCGCTGTATGCTTCAGCAGGTGTCTTGGGCACAATAATGCCATCGCTGGAGACCACAGGGATCCACTCCTCTCATAGATTAAAATCCTGTCAATTTTGCCGTATCGGGCCGTTTTACGTTAAGCATAAAGGAGCCATCTGTACAATCCAAAATATGATCCAAGAGCGTATCCGGGCCGATTTCATCATACAAATCCAATTCATCTTTATACAATAAAACAGGCATTAGTATCTGCACGACCGCACCATCGGCCATATGCAGCTCGCCTAGTTCCCCTTCAAACTGCACGATCAGGACACCGCTCAGTTCCGTATCCGGTGCAAAGGTTTCCCCGTTTTCCGAATTGGGCAGAACAAAGCCGTAGGACATCCACAATTGGTGTACATGCGGAAACTTTGCCAGCGAACGCAGCATGGCCAACGGCCAGTTGTGCTGGGCCGACACATCTATCTGTCCATGGGCAGCTAAAGACCAGTCGGCCGGCAAAATAATGCACAGCTCACTGTAAGATTCCCGTCCTTCGGGCATTTCCGGACCGGCAGGATACTTCATGGGCGCCGCGCTCATACCCAGCGTGTAGACCAAGTAAAAGGGCTCTTCCTCTGTAGGATACATCACTGCCAGATCAATCGGTAAGGGACAATCAGATTCATCCTGTATAATTACGCACTGTCGTGCTGGAAACAGGCCCTGAAAATGAGCCTGTACTTCTTCTGTATATTCACGATGAATCAGGGACACCCGCTCTGTCGATCGATCATTCAGGGAAAAATAGCAAGCTGCCTTGCTGTTACTGTCAGTATTCATCGTTACCACTCCTTAGTATACTCACTTTGTATTATACCATAGAGTTCCCCTTTGGTAACACCCGTTCTATTTTCCTGTCGCAGGGATTTTATGTTTCCCTGTCGTGCGCTGCAATCGTTCTCGCGCCATTACGATTCGTGTTTCTAATACTTTTTTACTATATAATGTTTTATTTATATTATACCTCTATTTATTTCTTATTTCAAAAACAGATATAGTAACATATACTATTGTCATTTATAGCAAAGTAACATAATACACTCTCCATGCATTCTCAGAAATCATGTAAAAAATAATTTTAAGGTATATGTCGGTACTTATTTTTATTTTTTCAAAAAATATCATCATATTTCATTACTCTTATTGAATTTATTTTAAATTATTAATTTATCATTCATTTTACGTAATTTATTTTCACATTGCGGTATTTGCAAAAAAAAGAAAAAGTGTTATGATAAGGCCGTAGAGAGAAGTTCGAGGTAACCTATTAAGTCCAAATTATTTTAAATGAGGTGATTATTTATGAACCAGTATCTCGCATCAGTAATCGAAAATGTAAAAGTAAAACACGCTAACGAACCGGAATTCGTCCAGACCGTAGAAGAAGTATTATCTTCGCTGGAACCGTTAGTAGAACGTCATCCTGAATATGAAAAATATGATCTTTTGAATCGTATCGTTGAACCGGAACGCATGTTTACGTTCCGCGTTGTCTGGGAAGATGACAACGGCAAATTCCATACGAATACAGGTTATCGTTGCCAGTTCAATGGCGCTATTGGGCCATACAAAGGCGGCCTCCGTTTCCAGAAGAACGTATACCCCGGCATCATCAAATTCCTGGGCTTTGAACAGATCTTCAAAAACTCCCTGACGGGTCTTCCTATCGGCGGTGCTAAGGGCGGTTCCGACTTTGATCCGGCTGGCAAATCCGATGCTGAAGTAATGCGTTTCTGCCAGAGCTTCATGCAGGCTCTGTATCGCTACATTGGTCCTGATATCGACGTTCCTGCTGGTGATATGGGCGTTGGTGGCCGTGAAATCGGGTACCTCTTTGGCGAATATCGTCGTCTGAAAGGCGTTTTCGAAAACGGCGTCCTCACAGGCAAAGGCTTTAGCTATGGCGGTTCCCGTATCCGTCCGGAAGCTACAGGCTATGGCGCTGTATATTATCTGGAAAACGTCCTCAAACATGATGGCGAAGATATTAAAGGTAAAACCATCGCCGCTGCCGGTTTCGGTAACGTTTGCTGGGGCATCTGCAAGAAAGCTGCTGAATTAGGCGCTAAAGTTGTTACCCTGTCCGGTCCGGATGGCTACATCTATGATCCCGATGGCGTTACGACAGAAGAAAAGATCAACTACCTCCTCGAAATGCGTGCCAGCGGCCGCAACGTCGTAAAAGATTATGCTGATAAATTTGGCGTCGAATTCCATGCTGGTGAAAAACCGTGGGGCGTAAAAGCCGATATCATCATGCCGTCGGCTATGCAGAACGACGTTCATATGAAAGAAGCAGAACAGATCGTTGCTAACGGTATCCGCTACTACATCGAAGTTGCCAACATGCCGACAACGAACGATGCTCTGAAATTCTTAATGGCTCAGCCGAACATGGTTGTTGCTCCGTCCAAAGCTGTTAACGCCGGTGGCGTATCCGTATCCGCTCTGGAAATGAGCCAGAACAGCGAACGCCTCGTTTGGACAGAAAAAGAAGTTGACGATCGTCTCCATGAAATCATGAACACGATTTATCAGAACTCCGTTGACGCTGCAGAACGGAACGGCTTAGGCTACAACCTCGTAGCAGGTGCTAACATCGCCGGTTTCGAACGTGTTGCTGATGCTATGTTGCAGCAAGGTGTATTCTAATACCTAACCACCTCATAATATAAAAAGAAGCTGTACGAAAAGGAGTCATCCTTTTCGTGCAGCTTCTTTTTTGTCTGCGCCCGGACGCCGGATCCGTAGTGGCTGCTTCGGGGAGAAAACAAAGAAAGCCTGCCCCAAACGGGCGGGCTTTCTCTATTTTTGTCTCCTAATTGGCTTCTTTACGTTCCATAATGATGCCATCTCTGTAGGCCTGCAGCAAGGCTTTTAAGTCATCAATCATCTGTAAAATTTTTTTACCGTTATCTGTATCGCCGATCATGACGCGCTTAGGTTCCAGCTCGACCTGCATGGAGTCCGACTCCATATCGGCGTTGGTCCGCAGCACCTGGTCTACATCCTTGAAAGGATAGTGCGATTTAATGCGTATGCCGTGGGAATTGAAGATGAGCGTATAGCCGGCAATGCCGGTAGAATTCTGATAGGCTTTGCAAAAACCGCCATCGATGCAGATTTCCTTACCTTCTGCACGAATAGGGCTTTCGCCTTTCTTTACTTTGACCGGTGTATGACCATTAATGATGTGGCCTTGCGGCGAATCGATGCCGAATTCATGCAGGATTTTGACGCATTCATCCTTATCGCGATTGAGATGGAAATAGGCATTTTCCGGTTCTTTCCACGTGCTTTGATCGGCAATATAGCTGCGTTCAAAGGTCTTTACGACACGGCCGGAAACGGGCGAATCAGGACCGCCCCACATATACCACATATAGTCGAGGCTTTCCGTGTCCCGTTTGAGGAAGGCCTGACGGGCTACGTGATCGGCATGATCCATAAAGGAACGGCCTTTATAGGGACGGCCGTCAAAATAAATTTCCTTAAAGCTGCCATCGTCATTGAGCGGCAGGCTGCCGTGGAAAAGGAGGTTGTTATTAAAGCAGCGGTACATGGAACCGTGGCTGTAGAGGAAGCGCATATGCTTTTGCAGCCGTTCACTCTGCATAAATTCATTCTGAAGTTCTGTCATGATGCAGTGTTCTTCCGGCGAAAGCGTATAGGGATCGGCCGGATTAAAGGTCGGGAAATCCGTCGTCGTCAATTCATACGTGCCGGAATCAAGGGTCACTGTCCCCGTTGTCAAATCGATTTTATGGAATAAGAGGCGGTCATCCATATTGTATTCCGGATGACGGAAAATGACCTGCCCTTCCAATTTGAACAGCATGGCATTAATCGCTTTGACCATGGGATCCATACCGTCATCATGGGTATAATTCTTCAGGGCAAACAGGGCCAGTGGCCGCAGGCTGATGCCATAGCCGCTTTCCAGGATTTCCATGTTATGGTAGCGCACATTGTTGCGCAGCACGTTCGCAATGCACGCCGGGCTGCCTGCCGCAGCACCCATCCAGAGGATATCGTGGTTGCCCCATTGAATATCGAGGGAATGGTGCTGCATGAGGTTATCCATAATCTTATCGGCATGAGGCCCCCGGTCGTAAATATCGCCAATAATGTGCAAATGGTCTACAGCCAGCCGTTTTACTAACGCAGTCAGGGCGTAGATAAACTGCCGCGTACTGCCCGTTTCCAAGATGGTATCTAAGATCTTGGAATGATATACCGAGCGGTTTTTATCTTCATCGACCTGGGCATGGAGCAATTCATCGATGACGAAGCGGAAGACCTGCGGCATGGCTTTACGCACTTTCGAACGGGTATACTTGGACGACAGCAGCTTGGCCAGGCGGATCAGCTGGTGCAAGGTCTTGCGGGCCCACTTATCGTTCAGCTCCCCTTTGCGGCTCATGAGGTCCAATTTTTCTTTTGGATAATAAATGAGGGTCAGGAAATTATCCTGCTCTTCCTTCGTCATAGAATGGTTAAAGAGCATTTCTACTTTTTCCCGGATAACGCCGGAGCAATTATTCAAAATATGATAAAAGGCATCATATTCCCCGTGAAGGTCACTCATGAAATGTTCCGTCCCCTTAGGCAAGTTAACGATAGCCTGCAGGTTAATGATTTCCGTAAACGTCGCTGCCTGCGTCGGATATTCCTTCGCTAAGAGTTCCAAATACCTGATATACTGATCTGAGTATCCCTGATAATTTTCCGTCATACTATGTCACCCTTTTTCTCTGGTATCGTTTCGTTGTATACGATGTATGATGCACGTTTTTTATACTCTTCCATTGTACATGATAATCAGAAAATAGACTAGTATTAGGCGTATGTATATGACAATATTTATTTTCCTATTTGAATTCGTTTTATTAGTATATGCTGTTTATTTTTGTTTTATAAATAAACACACACGTGCCACCATGGGCAGCACGTGTGTGTTTTGTTGCAGAGAGTGTGTTTGAAGTATATTCAAAGTATCGTTACCAATAGCTGACACGTCAAAACGAGTGTCAACAAGGCTAACGGATACGTTGAAGCATAGGCAGCTGCTACATCGTCACACTGGGACTTCTCTGCCAGTGCCGCCATAGCCGGCGTAAAGGTCATGCTGGCAGCATTGCAGGCCAGGCAATTCAACAAGGGCAGCCGCAAAATACGTGTGCCAAAGAGAGCCCCAAAAATCATGGGGATCACGACCAGAAGCATACCAATAAGTACCAGGGTCATTCCATTTTCCATGATGATCCGGACCATACTATGGCCTCCTTGTGTACCGACGCCGACGTAAAACAGAAACAGGCCAATTTCTTTAATCGGATCTAAAATGCTTTTACTTACATGCATATCAAAGGGGCCGAGATGCCCAAAATGCCCCATAAGAAGCGACACGATAAGCGGACCGCCTGTAATTCCCAAGGCGAACTGCGCACCATGGGGTAAGGGAATCGTAAAGGCGCCGACAACGACACCGACAACAGATGCGGCAGACAGGCAAAAAATGCCTTGTGGGTCGACCTGCAATACCCGTTTTGCCTTCTTAGCCAGTTCCGACGGAGTAGCCAGCGACTTTATCTGTATCAAGCTCCGTTCATAGGCCATATCTGCATGAACAACTTTTGGGTAAACCTGCATAAACAGGACTTTAAACAAGGCTGCCAAGGGGTAGATAATTCCATACCCCGTAACAACATAGGTCACGGCATCGCTGCTGGCGGCCACGACTTCCCTGGCTGCCGACATGCCCGGTGTCGTCGTAAAGGCACCGCTCATCATGCCGACAGTCAATTCGGGCCGCACGCCAAACACAGCTACAATAAGCGCACAGACAGCCGCACCGGCACCAATAGTCAGCAAGCAAAGACACGAATATTTAATGCCGTTTTTTCTGAGACTGGCAATAAAGCTGGGGCCCGCACTAAGGCCGACACCGACAATAAAGATAATGAGGCCTACGTTCGTAATCCCGCTGGGTATGTCTACACCAAAGTGACCTGCTACCAAGGCTGCTACGAAGACGCCTACCGTTCCCAAATTGACCCCATTGACGGTGACATGACCGATAAGGTAACCGGCTACACCGATAACGAAGATGACAAGCAAAAGCATCCCTATATCACTCATAACAAAGCTAACCATCTGAAGCCCTCCCTTCCCTATACGATCCGGTCACTCACCGGCCGCGATAAACGCTTGTTTCATCGCACTTGCGACGCCTTTCATTTTACGTTCTGAAACAGAGCACACGGCAAAGCGCACACCCATGGCCAGAGGGCCGGCAAAGATCAATGAGTCAGCCAGCTTATCACATACGAGCGCTGAATTTTTAGCCGGAATCGAAATGAAGAAGCCTGACTGATACGGCAAGGCAGCCAATTGGCATTCTTTAGCCTCGGTCATAAAGACAGCTGCGCGGCGACGGATTGTTTCATAGAAGGCATGGCGTTCTGCCTCAAACTGCCGGCATAAGGCCGCATCATTTTGGATCGTCGTCAATAACGTCATGGCGCCACGGTTGATATTCGACCAGGCAGCCCGGGCCGAATACAAGACGACATCGTTAAATTCATCGATAACGGACGTATTCGCTGAGATTCCTACTAAGGCCCCGGCCCGCTGGCCATACATGGTGTATCCTTTCGACATACTAAACGCCAGCATGACGAAGACCTTATCCGGCAGGGAAGAAAATTTTTTCATAAACCGGCGTACGTCATTTTTTTCACCGGCATAATCGATATATGCAATATCAACGAGAATGCTGATCCGCTTGCCCTGGGCGGCTTCCTTGCAGGCAATAGCCAGTACGGCATCCCAGTCTGCTTCGGAAAGGGCAAAGCCGGTCGGATTGTGGGCCGGCGTATTTAAGATGAGCAACAAAGAATCCTGCTGCCGGCAAAGTTCACTTACCTTTTTTCCAAAGCAGCCACATGAAAATGACGTGTATCGTCAAAGAGTGGAAAGGTCGTCAGGTTTCGTCCGATTTCTGAACACAAGGCACCATACGCATCCCAGCGCCAATCGGTCGTCAGTACATAATCGCCGACGTCAGAATAATTTGCAATCGCCATATGAACGGCACCGGTGCCACCAGCTGAAGCCACAGCTGCCACATAGGCATCGGGTCTTTGGTCTGCAAAGGCTGCTTTCAAAACAGCATCTCTATATGCCGGCAGGCCGACAGGGGGTGCATAACAAATAAAGTCACGCATATCCATAGAGCGGAAGAGTGTTTCTACCGTCGGTATACAGGCAACGTTTCCTTCATCATCGGCAAAGGCGCCCAGTGTGCCATTGACAACCCGTTCCTTTCCGTACGCAGCGATCGCAGCCTGTACCTTGGCCCCGGCCTGAAAAATAACATCATTTAATTTTTTTCCTTCCCGTGCAGGACTTGCCATATACATAGTCATTTTGTAGCGCCTCCTATTATTTTTATTTAATTTTTATGTATTTATAATCATTAATATACGTTTTTTAGGCATAAAAAATACAACCTGACGATTGCTTGTATAAAAAATCAGAAGACAGGGGACAAGAGACACTTTTCTCATCCCCTGTTTTCCTTTCTTTTTTTATATTTTCATACTGCCTGTTTTTTTAAACCGTTCGTGCCACGACAAAGCTTCTGCAAGGATGTGCGGTTCATGATCACCCTGTGTCGCTGCTATCGCCCGGTCGAGGTAGTCTGTCAGCTGGTCCTTATAGTCCGGATGGGCACAGTTGGCAATAATGGTACGGGCCCGTTCTACCGGTGAAAGACCCCGCAGGTCAGCCAGTCCTTGTTCCGTGCAGAGGATGTCCACATCGTGTTCCGGATGATCTACGTGAGAGCACATGGGGACGACGGAGCTGACGGCACCGTCTTTGGCGGTCGAGCCGGTAAAGAAAATGGTCAAATACCCGGCCCGGGCATAATCTCCGGAGCCACCGATGCCATTGAGCATGCGCGTACCGTACAGGTGCGTCGAATTGACCTGTCCATAAATATCAAATTCTACAGCTGTATTCATGGAAATGACACCGAGACGGCGGATCACTTCGGGATTATTGGAGATTTCCTGCGGCCGGATGACAATTTTCTTGCGATACGTATCGATGTGGTCATAAAAATGCTTGAGACCTGCCGGCGAAGCGGAAATAGACGCTGTAGAAACGGCATCGGCCTTACCGGAATCAATCAGTTTCAGCATGCCGTCCTGGAGGACTTCCGTATAAATAGAGAGATGTTCAAATTCGCTTTGTATGAGGCCTTGAATAACCGCATTGGCCACAGAACCGACGCCGGATTGAAGGGGCAGCAGATTCTTTGGCAAGCGCCCGTGCCGGACTTCTTCACGGAAGAATGCCAGGAGGTGATCGCCCATGCGCTGGCCATTTTCGTCTACGGGCTTAAAAGAACGGGGCGCATCGGGAATATCACTGCCTACGATGGCAGCTATTTTGTCCCAGCCGCAGGTAATCCACGTTTTGCCAATACGGTCGCCTGCATGGCAAATGGGAATCGGTTCACGCGCCGGCGGATTGGCTACTTCATAGACATCGTGCATACCTTCCAGGCTGAGCGGCTGGGTCACATTCAGCTCTACAATCACCTTATTGCAGGCGGCAATCATGGCCGGCGTCGTACCAATAGACGTGGCCGGAATGAGGTTGCCCTCTTCTGTAATGGCAACGGCTTCTACAATCACTACATCGGGCCGGCGAATGAAATCCTGGCGGATCAGCTGGGCAAAGACGCTGACATGATAGTCCGCATAGGCTACGCTGCCGTCGTTAACCTGACGGCGTAAGTCCTTATTCGTCTGATAGGCCAGGCGCCGGGAAATACCATGGGCCCTGGCTAAGGCACCGTCAACTTCATCGCCTAAAGAGGCGCCGGCATACAAGGTGATCTGAAAGGGCTCCTTTTCCATCCGTTTGGCTAGGGCCAGGGGCACTTCTTTAGGATACCCTGCCGGTGTAAAACCCGAAACGGCAACTACATCGCCTGGATGAATAAGCATGGCGGCTTCTTCCGGTGTCATAACCTTTGACAGGTAGTTCTGATTACGTATACGCGCTGCAATGTCGATCATATGAATCCCTCATCTCTTTATTTTATTAGCGCTTGGGCTGCAGCTACGCCGGCGTCATAGGCTTTTTCGTTGAGCGGGCGCAGCTTTGGCTTAAAGTGGTCGAGTACTGCTGACTTTACAATAGATAAACTTTCCACCTTTGTCAATGCTGCAATAGCTCCAATGGCTACAACATTAGCAGCCAGGGTATTGCCCGTCACGCTTTCAGCCAGCTCTGTCAAGGGAATGGCATACACCTGTCCGCTCGTTTTCGGTATGTCATGCACAAAACCGGGATCGACTAAGAAAATACCTTGGGAGGAAACATCCCTGCAGTATGTATCGGCTGCTTCCTGGGACATGGCCAGGACAAAATCCGGGTGCCGCACAGTCGGATAATCAATCGGCCGGGTGTCAATAATCAATTCCGAACGGCATGCACCGCCTCGCGCTTCCGGCCCGTAGGAACGGGTCAGGACAATTTCCTTATCATCTAGGCCGCCGGCTGCTTCTGCCATAATATCGCCCATGAGCATCATGCCCTGGCCGCCGGAACCGGCAAATCTCATTTCATAGTGATCGTGTGTCATACGTCTGCCTGCCTTTCTGCTGCTTTTTTCAGCTGTTCATACTGCGCGGCATATTCCGGCCGGTCGGTACGATTGACAAAAGTACCGAGAACCAGTTTTCCCGCTATTTCTTCCGGTTGCAGCTTCCGGGCCTGGGCCAGCATGATAGACTGGTCCTTGAAGTGCTGCAGCATCTCTGCCGGGCCGCCTAATTTGTTCAAACGGCCAAACAGTGTCGGACACGAGCTCATGGCTTCAATAACAGAAAAGCCCTTATGCTGCAGACCTTTGGTTATCTGATCCGTCAGCATTTGTACATGGTATACAGTTGAACGTGCTACATAGGTGGCACCGGCTGCCTGGGCCAGCTGGCACAGGTCAAAGGGCGCATCGATATTCCCGTATACGGTCGTCTTCGACTTGGCCCCCGTTGGCGTCGTCGGCGAATACTGGCCGCCGGTCATGCCATAGTTGTCATTATTATAAATAACCGTCGTAATATCAAGATTACGCCGGCAGGCATGAATAAAGTGGTTGCCACCGATAGAAGCGCAGTCGCCATCACCGGTAACGACGATGACATGCAGCTTGGGGTTAGCCATTTTAACGCCTGTCGCATAGGCTAAGGGACGGCCGTGGTTCGTGTGGAGGCCGCAAAAATTCAGATACCCGTTGGCCCGGCTGGAACAGCCGACTCCGGCGATAACGACGACCTGATCCGGGTCAATTCCCGCTTTGTCAACGGCCCGGATGAGCGCATTGGTCACAATTCCATTGCCACAGCCGCTACACCAAATGTGTGGCAGTTTATCTTGCCGTAAATATCTGTCATAGACATGTGCCATTTAGAGTTCCTCCCTTAAACCGGCCAGAATCGTATCCGCCGATAAAATCACGCCATTATTTTGATTGATCATACCCACAGGCGTCTTCCCTGCCACTTCCCGTACTATATGATAGAGCTGTCCTTCATTCATTTCGCACGTAATGACCTTCTGCACGCCCTGACAGAGCGCTGCCAGGCGCGCTTCCGGGAACGGCCATACCGTAATGGGCCGGAACAAACCGGCCTTAATGCCTTCCCTGCGAATATCATCAATGGCAGCCTTTGCCGAACGGGAGACAATCCCTGCAGAAACGAGGAGAATGTCCGCATCGTCTGTGCGATATTCTTCGTATCGTTCAATCCGGGAGAGATTATTTTCTATTTTTTTATGCAGCCGTTTTACAAGATACGACGTACGATCGGGATTGTTGGTCACCGGAAAGCCTGTATCATCGTGAATCATACCGGTGACAAACCAGCGGTAGCCGTCGCCAAAGGAGGCCATAGGCGGAATGCCTGTGCCATCATCGGCATAGGCCTTATACGCAGACGGCGGACACGACGGACGCTTGCGACTAACCACTTCATACGTGGCCGGGTCGGGAATCTGAACGCGTTCACTCATATGGGCCAGCATGGCATCACTGAGAATATACACGGGATTACGGTACGTTTCGGCCAAATTAAAGGCGCGAATCGTTTCCCTGTACATTTCGCCTACCGAATTAGGGGCAATGGCAATAATCGGATGGTCCCCGTTGGTTCCCCAGCGGGCCTGCATGATATCGCCCTGAGCCGGTACGGTAGCAACACCCTGGCAGGGTCCCTGACGCATACAGTCGACAAGCACTAAGGGAATCTCAGCCATAATGGCATAGCCCAGGTTTTCCTGCATGAGGGAAACACCGGGGCCACTCGTAGCCGTCATGGCCTTGACGCCGGCTGCTGAAGCGCCGATAACCGCAGCGATCGACGCCAGTTCATCTTCCATCTGCATGTACGTACCACCTGCCTGGGGCAGTAATTCCGATGCCAATTCGGCAATTTCCGTAGCCGGTGTAATAGGATACCCGGCAAAAAAACGCATGCCTGCTGCCAGAGCTGCCCGTGTACACGCTTCATTGCCCGTCATGATTTCATATTTTTTTGCCATCTCAGTTTCCTCCTAACATTCTGATTGCAAAATCGGGACACCGTAGTTCACACAACATACAGCTTATACAATCATCAGGCCGTGCAAAAACGGGCTTCCCGGCTTCATCCGTATCCAGAACAGATTTAGGACACAAGGCGGTACAAATACCGCAGCCTTTACAAAGATGACGATCTAACACAAATTCTTTATGTTCCTGTGCCATCATACGTTACGCCTCCTAAGCTTCACATTTTTATATACTTGTCTTTCTTTTTACTCATAGTATAGCTGTAAAACAGGCAGCGTAAAAATACAGGAATTTCATAGGAAGTATCGTGAAATTTTATATCTTATCCTCTCTTTTGTCCTCTTTTCTCTTTTTTGTCCTTAGATCCATATGGATTTTATAGGATATAACGCGTATAATAAGCTCAACCGATTTTCTCTGTCCGCAACGTAGCAGTCACGCTTAGTGTTTCCTGTAAAAATACAAAAGAGAAAAATTTCTCTTCAAAATATACAAAGGAGGTTCCCATGAATCTGGAAACGTATCGTAATTTTGTCAAAATCATCGATGCCGGCACGATTTCTGCCGCAGCGCGGGAACTGTGTATTGCCCAGCCGGCCTTGAGCCATCAGCTCAAAACCTTGGAAGCGGCCTATGGCACAGCCTTGGTAAAGCGCAGTGCCCGTCATATTTCCCTGACCAGCGCCGGCCATATTCTTTACGAACGGGCCAAGCGCATGTGCCTCATGGAACAGGCAGCGCAGGAGGAAATCCACGCCTGCATTGCAGGGACGCGTGGTACCCTTCATTTAGGCCTGACGCCCTCGTGGCCTGATTCGGAATTAGCCGACATGCTCATGACCTTTGGCAAGGCCTATCCGCACATCGACTTTGATATTTGCGAGGAAAACTCGGATCAGCTCTTGACCCTGCTGGATCAGGAACGGATTGAAGTGGCTATTATCCGCCGGGCGGCTCCCCTGCCGCCGCGTTTTACTGCGCCTCACCTGGTGGATGAACGCCTGATGATTGCCTTTCACCGGGATCTGCCCGGCCTGTCTGCCAAAGCAGGAGCCTTGCCGGTAACAGCCCTGGAAGATATTCCTCTGGCCATTTCCCGCGGTTTCCAGCAAAAAATCAGGGAAATTTGTCAAAGTGCCGGCTTTACACCACGTATCCGCCTGACTGCTGCCTCCCGCTACCTGCCTCTGCGCTGGGCTTTGTCCGGCACAGCCGCCGCCATCTTTGTGGGTACAGCCCGGCCGGACCAGCTGGCCGAAGAAATCTGCTGCTGTCCCCTCATTGGCCCGGGACTGGAGACACGGCGTATGGTAACAGTCCTGCGGGACCGGGCTATGTCAGCCGTGACCCGTGTCTTTCTTCAATATCTGCAAGAACAGCTGCCTCACGTAAAGGAGTGATTGCTATGGTTCGTATTGCTTGTGCCCAAATGGCCATGAGTGCCAATATGGAAGAAAACTATCAAAAATCCTTAGACTATGTCCGCCGCGCCGCTACAGCTGGTGCTGGCATAATTTGCTTTCCCGAAGGTCAGCTCAGCCAGTACATTGCCCAATATGCCGGTCTTTCAGGGGACGACTTTGCCATCTCCCGTACCCATCCGTATATACAGGGCTTTTGCCAGGCCTGCCGGGAACATCATATAGTCGGCGTCTTTTCTCTTGCCCTCAGAGAAAAAGACCGGCACATCTATTCAGACATGCTGGTCATCGACGAAACGGGGCAACTAGTCACCACAGCAGCCAAAAATCATATTGTCCGGGCGCCCCATTTCTATGAACAGGATTACTTCACGCCGGGAAACGACGGCTTTCTCGTCGCTCCCACCAGGGCCGGACGCATAGGCCTCATCGTTTGTTTTGACCGCCATTATCCCGAAAGCTTCCGTTCCCTGGCCCTGCAGGGGGCAGACGTCATCATTACAGCCGTAGCCAACGAAACGAGTGAACCCCGTGACGTCTTCCAATGGGAAATGCGCATTCCTGCCTTTCAAAACAGCCTCTACACGGTTATGATTAACCGCACAGGCCGGGAAGGCATGATGGACTTTTGCGGCGAAAGTCTCGTAGCCGGCCCGGATGGCAGCGTCGTTGCCCTGGCCGGTACAGGGGAAGAACTGCTCCTGGCCGACCTGGACTTCGCTAAAGCCGCTGCCTTGCGCCAGGAAAAGCAATACCTGTCGTTACGCCGGCCGGGAATCTGTGCCTTGCCATAAAAAAAATTCCAAGTCTACTCTGGCAAACTTGGAATTTTTTCTGTCTTATTTTTATGTCCTATTTTTCTGACTTGTCGAATTCTGCACGAATCGCTTTTTTAAGAGCCGGGTCAGCAGCAATGCGCAAAACGGTCCGGCCAATGATTTCTGCTCCCTGGACGATGACCGGTTCGATCGTCTTGCTTTTGACCAAGTCGGCAATTTCCCGGGAATGGTCCGGATAGAAGGTATCGCCCATGGCCAAATGGAGATGAAGCACCGGGCATTGGTGACTAATGTTGGCAATATCGGAGCTGCCGCCAATACCGGGTTCTACGAAAGGAATCTTCATCTCCCGGAGAACCTGACGGACCACTTCCGTTGCCGTTTCATTCCAAATGAGGTCGTCGTATTTATACCCCACTTGTTCTACTTCATACGTCGTTTCCGTCGCCAAGGCGGCGCCGGCAAAGCAGTTCATAATGCGTTTTACGACCTGGTCGAGGTAGGTCCGCGTCGTGTGGCGGATGCAGCATTCGAGTTCGGCAAAGTCCGGGATGACGTTAGACGCCGTGCCGCCGTTGACGATATACGTGCCGATACGCGTATCGGGCAGGACGTGCTGGCGCAGCATATCGATGGCATGGAGTGACAAGGTCGCGCCGTTCAAGGCATTGCGGCCTTCCCAGGGATGGGCTGCGGCATGAGCCGTCTGGCCGTGGAAGCGGACGCGATAATCATCTAAGGCCAAAAAGCGCGAATTCGGCGTCGTTTCACACGATGACATATGCACCATGAGGACCAGATCATAGTCCTTAAAGACGCCTTGCTCGCACATGGGTACTTTGCCGCCGTGCAGTTCTTCATCAGGCGTACCGAAGAGATCGACGGCTACCGGCAGATCAGGCATGGCGTGAAAAGCAGCGGCAGCCAAAAAGCTCACGGCGCCGCCGGCCGAATGACCACAACCGTGGCCGATTTCCGGCAAGGCATCGTATTCAGCCAAAATACCGACCCGCAGGGCTGGCTGCCGGGGCTGTTTTACGACGGCCTTATACGCCGTAGGCTGGCCGCTAAAGTGTTCTTCCACGTCCATCCCCAACGAGCGGCACGCCGCTACATGACGGGCGCAGGCGTGATATTCCTGTCCGGATAATTCCGGATCGTTGGCAATTTCATAGTTTAAGGTAAAGGCTTGTGGTGCAAATTTCTGCACATTGGCAGAAAAGGCATCCCATAATGACATGCAATACACGTCCTTTCTTCACAGTAAAAGGCCGGCAATACGCTTGCCGGCACATGAATACAACTTGTCAGCCCCCGACGATGGTCATATACAAAGGAATGACCAGGAGACCTAAGACAATGGAAATAAAACTGATTTCTGTCGAATAGCGTACGTCGGCACCGACGGATTTGGCCACGACGGTCATTTGCGTCATAGCCGGCATACTGGCCTGCATGGTAAAGACCTTAGCCGACATGTCCGTAATGGGAATAAACGGCAAAAGGGCCAGCACGCAGCAAGGGCAGACGAGAAAACGGCCGACGAGAGCACCGATAATATCGCGGTCCCAATGGATGTCCGCCCAGACGATGCCGCTCATTTCGATGCCGATGACCATGAGGGACAAGGGCGTCGCCAAATTGCCTACGTATTGAAAGCTCATGACGAGAAAATCAGGCAAGGGTATTTCCAGCATGACCAGAATCAGGCCTACGAGAAAGCCCTCAAGAGGCGGAGAGAATACTTTTTTCAAGGTCTGCATAGAAAAGAGGGGCATATTTTTGCCACCTGTACTATCGTTGACAATATGGTAAATCCCTAACGTCCAAAACATCGTCGTATTGGCCATATAGTACAGCATAACCGACGGCACGCTCTTCGGCCCGAAGAGGGCCAGATTAACCGGCAGGCCGATAAAAATAGTATTGGCAATAAAAAAGCACGTAATAAAGATGCCCTGCCGTTCCTTACGGATATGCAACACCTTCGCCGCTATGCGTCCGACAATATAAGCCAGGAAGATAGACGCAAAGGGCAGCAGCAAATCCGGTGCCATCTGTACGAGCGAATCGTGCGTAAAATCGCGCACCATATTGACCACCATGTAGAGCGGCAAAGCCACCTTCATGACGATGCGTGTCAAGAGGGCACTCGTATTGCTGTCAAACCAGCCCTTACGGCACAAGACAAAGCCAATTGCAATGATAAAAATGACCTCAAAAATACCCTGCAGGCCATGAATAGCCCCTTCCATGAGGACCTCAACTCCTTAACTCGTTATAATTTGTATAAATCGGGCCGGCGGTCACGGAAGACGTTGATCTTTTGGCGAATTCGTTCCGTAATGGAAAAATCCACATCTGCCAGGAGGATCGTTTCGTCTGCTCCGCCCTGGGCCAGCATGGTTCCCCACGGGTCGGCAATCAGCGAGCTGCCACCAAAGCGCACGGTATCGGTCGTTCCGCAGCTGTTGACGGCTACGACGTAGAATTGGTTTTCAATGGCCCTGGCCTGATTGAGTATCAGCCAATGCTGCCGCCGCTGTTCTGCCCAGGCGGCCGGAACGAATAAGATCTGGGCACCTGCCAGGGCTGCCATACGCACCCATTCGCCAAAGCGGATATCATAGCAAGTGATCGACGCCATTTTGATACCGTCTAATTCAAATACATTCAGATGATCGCCCGGCGTAAACACCGTGTCCTCTCCTCCAGGCGTAAAAAGGTGGACTTTGTCGTACGTAGCGATGACCTGGCCTGCCTTATTTACGACAAAGGTCGTGTTGTACAGGTTGTCACCGCGGCGATTGGCAACGGAACCGCCAACGATATGAACGCCGTAGCGCTTTGCTTCTTCTGCCAAAAAGGCCTGTGTCCGGACGCCATCCCGGTCGGCAAGATCCATAATATCTGGCGGATAAAAGGACGTATTCCAAAGCTCCGACAAGACAACGAGGCCGGCTCCGGCAGCTGCCGCCTTTTTTATATTCTCTGCTGCTAAGGCATAATTCTTTTCTACATCTCCATAGGCAATGGCTGCCTGTACGGCTGCTATCTTCATTATGTGCACCTCCTCAGAGTGTGAATAAAATCATAATTGCTGTATATTCTATTATAAGCGAGCTGTTCCTGCAATGCAATATATGATTTAGCCAAAATCGTCACCTGGCAGGTACCCTGGCATTTCTCACGTCCCTATGCTATAGTAAAGTGAAACAAATCAATGCAGGGAGGCGAAAGCATGGCCAAATTAAAGAAGACAAACGTCATGCGCATTTTAGATAAACAAAAAATAGCCTATACAACGAAGGCTTATGAATACTCGGAAGACGACCTTTCCGGCGTCCACGCGGCAGCAGCCTTGGGCATGGATCCGGAACAGGTCTTTAAGACCCTCGTCGGACAAGGAAATAAGACCGGCCCTGTCGTCTTCTGTATTCCCAGCGATAAAGAATTGGACCTGAAAAAAGCGGCGGCCTGCAGTGGCAATAAAAGCGTGCAGCTCCTGCATGTCAAAGACCTGCCCGGCCTGACCGGTTATATCCGCGGCGGCTGCTCGCCTATTGGTATGAAAAAACAATTTCCAACGTATATTGATGCATCGGCAGAAACGTATGACGCCATCAGCATCAGTGCCGGCCAGCGGGGACAGCAGGTATTTTTACCGGCTGCCTCCATCATGGAAGTGACCGGTGCCGTGCTGGCGGATCTTACCATGAAGGACGTAACACTCACAGAAGGGCGCGTACGATGAGCGGCGACAAGATGGCAGCCTGGCTGCAGGATCTCGCCCAGTGCGAAGCGTGTAAGCTGCGCCACGAAGGCAATCGCGGTCCTACAGGCTTTACGGGCGATCCGGCCTCACCCATCATGTTCGTCGGCGAAGGGCCAGGCGGTGTGGAAGATGAATATGGTGTTCCTCTCGTAGGCCCGTCAGGCCAGCTCCTCGATAAAGCTTTATGGAGCGTCGGCCTCACGCGGGACCGTATTTACGTCACGAACATCGTCAAATGCCGGCCCAAAAACAACCGTACGCCGACGCTGGAAGAAGGCAAGGGCTGTGCCAACATCCATCTCGTCCGGGAAATCGGACTGGTCGCCCCGCAGGTCATCGTCTGCCTGGGCAAGGTGGCCTTTCAGTATTTCTACGGCCACGCTGCCAGTATCATGCGCAACCGCGGCAAGTGGTTCGACTGGCAGGGTATTCCCGTCATGCCAACGTATCACCCGGCCTTTCTCCTGCGGCAAACAGGCAAAGACCTGATTGAAGCAAAATGGCAGGTCTACTATGATTTTAAGGCTGCCGTAGAAAAGGCGCAGGCTGCCTGTCCGGATTACGTCTATCAAAGCCCGGAAAAGCCCAATCTCCTGGCTCAATACCAAGCCGTAAAAGAACAACGGCATTTCTAAAAAAAGACGCTGTGCTCCCCCTCGGAGCCAGCGTCTTTTTTGCATAACTATTCAATTAATCGGCAACGAAATCGCCTGTCATATCGACCAGTTTGCCTGGATTCATGATATTATTCGGATCCAAGGCTTTCTTGATAGCCTTGATGACGTGCAGCTCTGCCGCTGGCGTGCACTTGGCAAATTCTTCGAGCTTCTTGTAGCCGATGCCATGTTCGCCGGACATCTTGCCGCCTAAGGCGTAGACGCGCGGGAAAAGGTCTGCATGGAAGGCTTTGATTTTTTCAAACCATGCTTCCGGTGAAAGGCCTTTGGCATTCAGGGGCAGGACATGAATGTTGCCATCACCGATATGGGCTACAGTGACGCAATAGAGATCGTATTTTTCCCGCAGTTCCGGAATCTGGGCCGTCATGGCAGCAATCTGGTCCAAGGGAACGACAAAATCCTCGGTCTGGAACATTTTATCCACGTCCCGCGCTGCTTCGGCAAACTGCTTGCGCAGCTTCCAGATCCGTTCGTCTGCATCGAGGACATCGACGGCACCGTTGGCTTCTGCCAGATCGCAGAGCTGCTCCATCTTGCGGTCGGCATCATCCTGGCTGAACGTTTCTACCGTGACGATGACGTAGTCTGCCCCTTCATCGACATGAGGCATAGGCATGGAAAGGAATTTCGTCGTCATGACCAGGGCTTCGTTATCCATGAATTCAATGCTCGTCGGGTCGATGCCGGCCTTAAGAATCTTATTGGGCAGCGCAAAGGCTTCTTCATCGCTCTTAAAGACACACACCACGTTAAAACGATAAGGCGGCAAGGGACGAAGCTTGACCGTCACTTCCGTGATGATCCCCAGTGTCCCTTCAGAACCGGCAAAGAGCTGTTCCAAACAGAGGCCGGTCGAGCTCTTTTGCAGGCGCGCCCCAGCCGTTACGATTTCCCCCGTCGGCGTAACGACCTTCAGGCTATAGAGCTGGTTGCGTGTTGTGCCGTATTTAACAGCCTTATTGCCACCGGCATTATTCGCCACGTTGCCGCCGATCTGGCAGCTTTCGGCACTGGATGGATCACCGGCATAGAGCAAATGATGCTGCCGGGCCATTTCCTGAAGGTCACTGGTCCGCACGCCGGTCTGGCAGACAGCATACATATTGTCGGCATCGAAGGTAAGCACCTTATTCATGCGTTCCAATTCGACAACGATACCGTGGTACACCGGGATAGCTCCGCAGGCAACACCCGAGCCGGCTGCGCGCGGCGTAAGCGGTACCAAGTACTGATTCGCTAATTTGACGACGTCTGCTACCTGTTCCGTCGTTTCCGGAAAGACGACTACCTCAGGCTTGTGGAAATAATAAGAATTGCCTTCTTCGTCTGTTTGATAGGCTGTAAGATATTCTTCGTCTGTCTTTACTTGCTTATCACTGAGGACCCGTTTCAGGTCTGCTACCAGTTCCGGTGTGACCGGATTAAAATGTGCCATCATGCATACACCCCTTTTGTGTTTCCCCTTTAATAGAAATATAAATATATTAATATATTAAAGTTTATGCCGATGATTTTCACGAAATCATCGCTTCAAACTTTATGTTTGACAGTATAGCACTCTTTTCCGTCTTGTAAAGGCCTCTTTTTTTCTTGCCAAGGCCGCAAAAAAACCGGCTGTACCCCCATCATTAAGCGACCTATGACGTTTAACGCAACATCATTCCCAAACTATATCATTTTATTAATTTTATCATTCTATTTTGGAATATTCATATCCTTTTATACCATATATATAACGTTTATTTATTTTCGTTATTTATATAAATTAATAATAAAGTACTTGACTCTTTTCCCGTCATTGCGTATAATACGACACAAGCAAACAACCAAACAGTGTTGATTGGGAAAAGTACTTACAGACCCTGACATTACAGAGAACCTGCCGTATGGTGCGAGGCGGGATATAAAGACTATGAGGAAAATCACCCAGGAGCTGCCAGCTGAACGCGTCCGTTGCAAGTAAGTGTGGCCGATTGACAACCGTTATCTTGTCCGGCATTGAACGTTAGAGAAATCTTTCGGTGATGTCTGTAGAGGGGTCGTTTTAGACGACAATAAGAGTGGTACCGCAGAGCATTTAACGCTTTGTCTCTTTCAGAAGAGACAAAGCGTTTTTTTATTCTCCAGGTAATACAATCAGCCGTTTGTTATTTGCCGAATCCATTATCTTTTTTCTATTTCAGGGGGTAGTTATCATGATGAATTTCGTTACCAAATTAAGCGGTTTTGTTGGAAAAAATCTTACCTGGCTTGTCTTACTCACCATCGTAGGCGGCTATTTCGTTCCTTCCGGTTTTACCTGGGCCGTCTCCAATACGGTCTGGCTCTTAGGCGTAGTCATGTTTGGTATGGGCATGACGCTTCACGCTTCTGATTTCCGTCTCGTCCTGCAGCGTCCGCGCGAAGTCTTGGCCGGCACGGTCTGTCATTATACGATCATGCCGCTCGTAGCCTACGCCTTGGTCATGGTCTTTGGTCTCTCGCCGGAATTAGCCGTCGGCATGGTACTCCTCGGCTCCTGCCCCAGCGGCACAGCATCGAATGTCATGAGCTTCCTCGCTAAAGGCGACGTACCTTTGGCCGTTTCTATCACGACCGTTTCTACGCTCCTCGCCCCGATCATGATGCCCTTCCTCGTTTGGGCACTGGCTGGTCAGTGGGTTACGGTTTCCTTCCTCTCCATGGCTCTGACGGTCATGAAGGTCATCCTCGTACCGCTCGTTTTAGGTCTGCTCGTCCATCGTGTAGTCGGTGAAAAATATTTGGCCCAGCTCCAGAAAGTACTCGTTCTCGTCTCTGCCTTTGCCGTTCTTTCCATCCTCGGTGGTGTCGTTGCCGTAAACGGTGCTAAAATCGTATCGCTTGGTGTTTTCATGGTCGTTCTCGTTCTCTTACACAATCTCTTCGGTTTTGCTCTTGGCTATTTCATCACTGGCAAGCTCGGTTTTGGCAAACGGCAGCAGCATTCCGTTACCTTGGAAGTCGGCATGCAGAATGATGCCTTGGCTCTTTCCATCTGCTCCGTCTACTTCGCTCCGGCCGTCGCTATCCCGGCTGCTGTAGGTGCTGCGGTGCACCAGATCACCGGTTCCATGCTGGCCGGCCTCTTCGCCCGCAACATGGATAAACACGAAGCAAAAGAAGCTGCCCGCAAACAGGAAGTGGCTCCGGCTCCTACAGCACACTAAGGCTGTTAACCGGGTTACTATATACCATAACAAAGAAGCGCACTGCATCCCCAGTCAGTGCGCTTTTTTGTTTTCATATTGCTACTCTTTTGCAACATATTTGTCACAAAAAAAGACTATACTATAGTTACTTTCAAAGGGGGAATACAGATGAAGAACATGATCAAACACATGGCCGTTCTGACGGCTATAACGGCTGCCATGAGCGGCAGCTTCGCCTTTGCCCAGGGCCAGCAGTCCTATACGTCCTACCCGTGGCAGGGTCAGCAGGTTCAGGCACAACAGCCGGCACCACAGGCTAATCCTACGGCAAAATGGAACAGCCAGAAAAATAAAACCGACAACGTAAAAAAGGATAAAGCGGATACAAACAAGGACTACAAGCAAGTAAAGAAAGACAATAAAAAGGATTCCAAAAAAGCCAGTAAGAATCTGAAAAATCCGCCACAAAACCAAACGCCATCCCAGAACCAACAAAAGCAGCAGCCTAATCCGTATGTACCGTACGGACAAAACCGCTGACATACAAGAGCCCCATCACAGATGATAGGGCTCTTTTTCTTTACAAATATAGTATTTGCTGGTAAAATATATAAGTACCTATCATGCGGGTGTAATTCAGTGGTAGAATACGAGCTTCCCAAGCTTGGTACGAGGGTTCGATCCCCTTCATCCGCTCCAAATCAAGGGAGTGTGACAAAATGCGAAAGCATTTTGTCCACTTCCTTTTTTTCATGCTC